>Ga0209023_10000242_pt1 | contig 92147 bp, 88 predicted proteins | sample LakOneMetagenome_FD_187468 | JGI IMG/M metagenome (GOLD analysis project Ga0209023, IMG submission 187468) | Freshwater and sediment microbial communities from Lake Erie, Canada (SPAdes) (version 2) | ecosystem: Environmental > Aquatic > Freshwater > Lentic | place: Lake Erie, Canada... | reverse complement strand
GTGCGGCCGGCGCGGATCTTGGACAGCGCCCAGTAGTCGTTGACCACGACCATGTCGCAGCCGAGCACGAGGTCGGCTTCGCCCGCGGCCACGCGCACGGCGTGGATGTCCTCGGGCCTTTGCGCCAGACGAACATGCGTGGTCACCGCGCCGCCCTTCTGCGCGAGGCCGGTCTGGTCGAGCACGGTCGAGCCGCGGCCTTCGAGATGCCCGGCCATGCCGAGCAAAGCACCAATGGTGACCACGCCGGTGCCACCGACGCCGGTGATGAGGATGTTCCAGGGCTGCGACAGGTCGGTCTTGAACGTCGGCGCCGGCAGGTTGGCGAGGCGATCAGCTGCGGAGGCTTTCTTGCCCTTGCGCGGCGCGCCGCCGTGCACGGTGACGAAGCTGGGGCAGAAGCCTTCGACGCAGGAATAATCCTTGTTGCAGTTCGACTGGTCGATCTCGCGCTTGCGCCCGAACTCGGTGTCCTTGGGCAGCACGCTCACGCAGAACGATTTCTTGCCGCAGTCGCCGCAGCCTTCGCAGACCAGGGTGTTGACGAACACCCGCTTCTGCGGATCGACCATCTTGCCGCGCTTGCGCCGGCGGCGCTTCTCGGTCGCGCAGGTCTGGTCGTAGATCAGGATCGAGGTGCCTTTCACTTCGCGCAGCCGTTTCTGCACCGCGTCGAGTTCGCGGCGGTCGTGGAAGGTCACGCCATCGGGAAAGATCGAAGGATCGTTCCACTTGCCGATGTCGTCGCTGACCAGCGCGATCACGTGCACGCCCTCGGCGCGCATCTGCCGCGCGATCTGCGGCACGCTCAGGGTGCCATCCACCGGCTGGCCGCCGGTCATCGCCACCGCGTCGTTGTAGAGGATCTTGTAGGTGATGTTGACGCCAGCGGCGATCGCCTGGCGGATCGCCAGCGAACCGCTGTGGAAGTACGTTCCATCGCCGAGGTTCTGGAACACGTGCGGCGTCTCGGTGAACGCCGCCTGCCCGGCCCAGGTCACGCCTTCGCCGCCCATGTGGGTGAAGGTGTCGGTGTCGCGGTTCATCCACGTCACCATGTAGTGGCAACCGATGCCGGCCTGCGCGCGACTGCCTTCCGGGACCACGGTCGAGGTGTTGTGCGGGCAGCCCGAGCAGTAATGCGGAACGCGCGGGAAGTTGGCGCGAGGCAGCGCGAGTTCGGCTTCCTTGGCGGTGAGGAAGGCGAGTTGCGCGGCGATCCGCTCGCTCTGGTGGAAGCGCGCCAGGCGCGCGGCGATGGCGCGCGCGATCCGCGCCGGGGTGAGTTCGTTGGTGCTCGGCAGGATCCAGTCGCCGCTCTCGTCGTACTTGCCGACGATGGAAGGGCGATTGCCGTCGAAGTTGTAGAACTGCTCCTTCATCTGGCTTTCGATGAAGGCGTGCTTTTCCTCGACGACGAGGATGTCCTCGAGTCCGCGCGCGAAGTTCGCGATCCCGACCGGCTCCAGCGGCCAGGTCATGCCGACCTTGTACACGCGGATGCCGAGCTCGCGGCATGTGGCCTCGTCCAGGCCCAGCACTTCCAGCGCCTGCAGCACGTCCAGGTAGCTCTTGCCGGTGGTGACGATGCCCAGGCGCGCGTTCGGCGAATCGAGCACGATGCGGTCGAGCCTGTTGGCGCGCGCGAACGCCTGCGCCGCCTTCACCGCGTAACGGTGCAGGCGCATCTCCTGGTCCAGCGGCGGATCCGGCCAGCGGATGTTCAAGCCGCCCGGCGGCATCTCGAAATCCGAAGGCGTGACGATCTCGATCGCGAACGGATCGACTTCCACCGAGGCCGAGGATTCCACGGTTTCGGCGATGGTCTTGAAGCCGACCCAGCGCCCGGTGTAACGGCTCATCGCCCAGCCAAGCACGCCCATGTCGAGGATGTCCTGCACCCCGGCCGGGTTCAGCACCGGCATCATCGCGCTGACGAATTCGTGTTCGCTGCCATGCGGCAATGTCGAGCTGCGGCAGGCGTGGTCGTCGGCCGCGAGCGCGAGCACGCCGCCATGTTTCGAGGTGCCCGCGGCGTTGGCGTGCTTGAACACGTCGCCGCAGCGGTCCACGCCCGGGCCCTTGCCGTACCACATGCCGAACACGCCGTCGTGCTTCGCGCCGGGGAACAGGCCGGCCTGCTGCGTGCCCCAGACCATGGTCGCGCCGAGATCCTCGTTGAGCCCGGGCTGGAAGCGCACCTTCGCCGCCTCGAGCTGCTTCTTCGCGCGCCACAGCTCCAGGTCGAAGCCGCCCAGCGGCGAACCGCGGTAGCCGCTGACGAAGCCGGCGGTGTCGAGCCCGGCGCGTTGGTCGCGCAGCTTCTGCATCATCGGCAGGCGCACCAGCGCCTGTACGCCAGACAGATAGATGCGGCCCTGCGTGCGCGCGTACTTGTCGGCGAGGGTGTAGTCGGGATCGACCACGCTGTTGGTCAGGGCGGTGTTCGCCGAGGACGGCGACGACAGTTCGGCGGTACTGGTCATGGCGATTCCTGCCTGCGGCGGCGCACGGATGTGAACCCGCGCACGGTTTTGGTGCGCGAATTCTAGCGTGCGCCGTGTTCGCGCCGGTCGTCGCGGCTTCCCGATGCCGTGCGGCCAGAGTAGGCTTGCCGTTCGCGCGTGCGCGTCCTCGGGGAAAGGCATGGCCTTGTCGGCACTGCGGGTGATGGTGGTGGAAGACCACGGCTTCCAGCGCCGTGTGGCGCTGCGCCTGCTCGCCGATTGCGGCATCGAAAGCGCGCTCGAGGCCACCGACGGCGCGTCTGCGCTGGCGATGCTGGAGCAACAGCCGCAGCCGCCGGACGTCGTCCTCGTCGACCTCGACATGCCCGGCATGGACGGCATCGAATTCATCGGCCACGTCGCCCAGCGCCGGCTGGCGCGCGCGGTGGCGCTGGTCAGCGCGCTCGACTCGGCCCTGCTCAACACGGTGCAGACCATGGCCCGCGCCTACGGCCTGTTCGTGCTCGGCAGCGTGGAGAAGCCGCTCACCGGCGACAAGCTGCAGGCGGTGCTGGCCAAGTACGAGGAGCGCCAGGCCGAGGTCGGCGAGGACGAGGTCGTCGAAGTCAGCGCCGAGGAAATCCGCGTCGCGCTTGCCAATGGCGAAGTGCAGCCGTGGTTCCAGCCGCAGGTGGAATTCGGCAACGGCAAGGTGATCGGGATCGAGGCGCTGGCGCGCTGGTGCCGCAGCGACGGCCGCGTGGTATTGCCGCGGCATTTCGTGCCTGTGGTCGAACGCGGCGGCCTGGCCGACGCGTTGACCGAAACCATGCTGGTCGAAGCCTGCCGCTGGAAACGCCAGTGGGACCAGGCCGGCCTGCGCCTGCGGCTGTCGGTGAACGTGTCGCCGGCGACCCTGCACGACCCCGCCGCCGCCGACCATTACCAGCGACTCGTCCAGGAATTGGGGGTGGATCCGGCGGAAGTGGTGCTGGAGATCACCGAAAGCCTGGTGATGGCCGATGCCGCGCGCAGCCTCGGCGTGCTCGCGCGGTTGCGATTGAAGGGCTTCGGTCTGTCGATCGACGACTTCGGCACCGGCTATTCCTCGCTGGCGCAGCTCTCGCAGGTGCCCTTCACCGAACTCAAGATCGACCAGGGCTTCGTCGCCGGCGTGCATGCGCAGCCGCGCAAGCGCGCGGTGGTCGAGGCCAGCCTCGATCTCGCCCGCAAGCTGGGCCTGGAAACGGTGGCCGAGGGCGTGGAAACCACCGAGGACTGGCAGGTGCTGGCAGCGCTGGGTTGCGATGCAGCGCAGGGTTTCCTGATCTCGCCCGCGGTGCCGGGCGAGGAGCTGGTCGCCACCATCGGCCGCTGGCGGCGTCCCAACTGAGGGCGCGGGCGTGGCCAGGCCGGCGTTCGGGATCCGCCACCAGCTCTGGGCCCTGTTCGGACTGTTCCTGCTGACCGGCGCCACGGTGCTGGCGATCGACGAGTTCGCGCAGCAGCGCTCGCGCGCGTCGCTGGAACAGATGAAGGATCAGTCGCTGCAGCGCATGCGGCTGCTGAACGCGGTGTCCGAGGGCTATGCCAACGGCGTGGTCGATACCACCTTCAAGGCGCGCAATTACCTCATCACCTGGCACGAGGGCGTGGCCCGCGTCGATGCCGCGCGCGTGCAGATCGATGCCAGCTGGAAGCAACTGCAAGGCTTGCCGCGCACCCCGGAGCAGCGCGCGCTGTTCGAGCAGGCCGGCACCGCGCGCGCGCGCGCGGATGCCGCGGCCGCGACCCTGCGCGGGATCATGCAACGCGAGGACATCAAGGCGATCGGCGCCTTCGCCGACACCGAGCTGTACCCGGCGGTGGATCCGGTCACGACCCGCCTGCAAAAACTCTCGGACGCGGCGATGGTCCAGGCCGAGGCGTTGGTGCGAAAGGACATCGCGCGCGGGCGCATGGCCAGCGCGCTGCGCATCGGGCTGTCGCTGTTCGCGTTGCTGGTCGCGGCGCTGGCCGGGCAGCGCATCCTGCGCAACGCCTATCGCGGCGTGGAAAGCCTCGGCCGGCTCGCGCTGCGCATGCGCGAGCACGACTACACCGCCCAGCCGAGCTACCAGCCCAGTGGCGAGCTCGGCGAGGTAATGTCCGGGTTCCTTGCCATGCGCGACACCGTGCGCGAGACCGAAACCAGGTTCACCGAGCAACTCGCGAGCAACGAACGCACCCGCCAGTCGCTGCTGTTGCGCGAATCGCTGCAGCGCTCGTTGCTCGAGGCCGCGCCGGTCGCGATCGTCGCGCTCGACAGCGCGGGGCGCTATTTCCTGTTCAATCCCGGCGCCGAACGGCTGTTCGGCTATCGCGCCCAGGACTTCATCGGCCGCGACGCGCCGATGCCCGACCAGGTCGGCGATTTCGCCCCGACCCTGATCGCGCCGGACGACTACGCCGCGCTGCTGGCGCAGCTGCCCGAGCGCGGCAGCGACACGGGGCTCGCCGACTGGCGCGGATTGCGAACCCTGGCCGAGCGCGGCGTCCAACCCGGCGAAGTGCGCATGCTGCACCGCGACGGCCATGCGGTGCATGTGCTGCTGGCGCTGGCGTCCTTGCCCGATCCGCGCAGCGAAAACAACGGCCTGCTGGCGGTCGCTGCCGACCTGACCCGGGTCAAGCAACTGGAAGACGATCTGCGCGCCAGCGAAACCCGTGCGCGCGCGGCGAACGAAGCCAAGAGCGCCTTCCTCGCGGCGATGAGCCACGAGATCCGCACGCCGATGATCGGCGTCACCGGCATGGTCGAGATCCTCGCCCATACCCGGCTCGACGCCGAGCAGCGGCGCTCGCTCAACGTGATCCAGTCCTCGGCGCAATCGCTGCTGCAGATCATCGGCGACATCCTCGATTTCTCGAAGATCGAGGCCGGGCGGCTGGAACTGTCGCCGGTGGCAACCAACCTCGCCAAGGTCGCGCGCGGCGTGGCCGCCAACTTCAGCGGGTCGGCCTCGAGCAAGGGCCTGGTACTGGCCTGCAGCATCGACCCACGGCTCGGTCCCGCGTACTGGGTCGATGCGCTGCGCCTGCGCCAGATCCTCGGCAATTTCGTGTCCAACGCGATCAAGTTCACCGAACGCGGCCGGATCGACATCGCGGTCGAGTTGCAGCAAGGCGGCAGCGACCGCGACATCGTCTGCTTCCGGGTCAGCGACACCGGCATCGGCGTCAGCAAGGACGCGCAGGCGCGATTGTTCCAGCCGTTCGTGCAGGCCGAAGACGACACCACCCGGCGCTTCGGCGGCAGCGGCCTCGGCCTTGCCATCTGTCGCCGCTTCGCCGAACTGATGGGCGGCGAGGTCACGATGGAATCCGAACCCGGGCGCGGCACGACCATGCGCCTGCTGGTGCCGTTGCAGCCGGCGCCGGCGGACGAAATCGAAGCCGATCCGCTCGACGCGGGCGCGCCCGCGGCCAGTCTCGAGCCGCGGCGCCTGCCGACCGCGCCCGAAGCCGAAGCCGAGCGCAGCCTGATCCTGCTGGTGGACGACCATCCGACCAACCGCTTGGTGATCGCGCGCCAGCTGGCGCTGGCCGGCTACGCCACCGAGGCCGCGGAAGATGGCGCGCAGGGACTCGCCGCCTGGCGCAGCGGGCGCTTCGCCCTGGTGCTCTCGGACGTGCACATGCCGCACATGGACGGCTACCAGATGGCGCGCGCGATCCGCACCCTGGAAGCGAAGGAAGGCCGTGGCGGCCACACGCCGATCGTCGCGTTGACCGCGGCCACGCTGAAAGGCGAGGTCGAGCGCTGCCTCGATGCCGGCATGGACGACTACCTCGCCAAGCCGGTCGCGATCCCGACCCTCGTCGCCACGCTCCGTCGCTGGCTGCCGCATACCGCGGGCAATGCCCCGGCGGCGGATGTCTCCGCGCCGGTGCCGCCCTCGCAAGAACCCCTGCCGCAGCTGCAACGTCCGCCGCCATTCGATGCGGACGTGCTCGCCTCGCTGACCGGGGGCAACGACGCCGACCTGCGCGCGCTGCTGGCCGACTACCTCACCAGCACCCGCGAGGACCTCGCCGTGCTCGATATCGCGCGTGCCGCCGGCGACCTGCCCGCGCTCACCCGCCAGGCGCACAAGCTCAAGGGCGCGGCGCGGATCGTCGGGGCGCTGGAACTGGCCGCTGCCGCCGAGCGCCTCGAAGCCGCCGGTCGCGAGGACGACTGGGCCGCGGTGCTGCCGCTGGCCACCGACGTCGCCACCGCCGGCGAACGCCTGCGGCTGTACGTGGCCGAACGCTGGCCGGGGTAAGCGCGCATGATGGTTCCGACGACCATCTGATCGCCGGGGAGAATCGCGTGGACCGCAGGGAATTCATGATCGGCTTGGGCGCAGGCACGGCCATGTTCGCCGTGCGACCGACGCTGGCGATGGCGCTGGACGAATTTTCCCCGCTGGCACGCGCGCTGCACGGGCGTTCGATCGTGCTGGATTGCAATTGCGCTCCACCGGATTTCGACGGATGGGTGGCGCCAGCCGCGACCATCGCGCAGATCAAGGCGGCAGGCGTGACCGCGGTGAAACGGACGTTGGGCGGATTCAACGCCCCGTTCGAAGACACGGTCGCGGAAATCGCCGCCTACCAGCGCGCGGTCGAGGTGAATCCCGGCGTGTTCATGCAGATCCGCAACGCCGATGATTTCGCCGAGTGCAAGCGCAGCGGGCGCTTCGGCATCTTGTTCTCGTTCGAAAGCGCGACCTGCCTCGGCGACAACATCGACCGGATCGAACTCTTCTTCAACCTGGGCGTGCGGGTCATGCAGCTGTCCTACAACCTGACGTCGCCATTCGGCGCGGGCGTGCTGGCGCCAGCGGATGCGGGCCTGACCGAGCTCGGCAGGAAGGCGATCGACTCGATGAACAGCCTCGGCGTGGCGCTGGACCTCAGCCACGCCAACCCGGCCACGACCCGTGCGGCGATGGCGGCGTCGAAGAAACCGGTGCTGATGACCCATGGCGGCTGCAGCGCAGTGCACCCGCATCCGCGCAACAAGACCGATGGACAACTGCGCGCACTGGCCGACAAGGGCGGGGTGATCGGTATCTACGACCTGTTCTACCTCGCCCCCAGCCCGCGCCAGCCCAACCTCGACGACTACATGGCGCACATGGCGCATGCGCTGAAGGTTTGCGGCGAGGACCACGTCGGCATCGGCAGCGACACCGGTTTCGGTGCCCAAATGACGACACCGGAATCGCGCGTGCAGTGGGACGAGGAGCAGAAGAAACGCAACGCCACCGGCGTGGCCGCGCCGGAAGAGGACCGCTACCCCTACACCGAGGGCCTGAACCGCGCTGACCGTACCCTGGTCATCGCCGACGCCCTGCTCAAGCGGGGGTATTCCGAACGGGTCGCGGAAAAGGTGCTGGGCGCGAACTTCGTGCGGGCGTTCCGCGAGATCTGGTAATCCCCCACATCCGCCCGCGACCCGGGCCGGTGTACCCTCGCCCGGAACCCAAGCGAGGATGCGCGATGAAGACCGTGCTGGTGGCCAGTTCCAAGGGCGGTGTCGGCAAGACCACGATCGCGACCCAGCTCGCCGCGCAATCCGCGCTGGCGGGCAAGCGCACGGTGCTCGTCGACGCCGACCCGCAGCATTCGGCGATCCGCTGGGCGCAACGCCGCGCCGGGCTGGACAGCGCGGTGCTGCCGGTCGACGGCACCCGCCGCAACTGGCAGAAACAGGTGCCCGACGACGCGCAGAACGTGGTGATCGACGCCCCGGCCGGGGCGATGGCCGAACACCTCGCGCCCTTCCTCGATGTCGCCGACGCGGTGGTCGTCCCGGTGCAGCCCTCGGCGCTGGACCTGGAGGCGACGGTGCCGTTCCTCGAAGCCCTGTCGAAGCACCCACGCGTGCACAGGCACAAGCTGCCGGTGGCGCTGGTCGGCAACCGGCTGAAGCCGCACACCAATGCCTCGCGCCAGGCGATGGAAATGCTCGCACAGTGGCCGTACCCGCTGGTGGCGCAGTTGCGCGACAGCCAGGCCTACGTGGTGCTCACCGGCCTCGGCCGCAGCCTGTTCGATTACCACTCGCAGCAGGTGCGCGACCACCAGGGCGACTGGCAGCCGCTGCTCAAGTGGTTGAAGCGGGTTTGATGCGGCGAATGTTTGAATGAAACGAGCGTAGGAAAGTAGGTTGGGGTGAACGAAGTGAACCCCAACGTCCACAAAGATTCGCAACCCGCCACGTTGGGGTTCGCTATGCTCACCCCAACCTACTCGTGGACGGCCTCTCCATGCGCCAATTGATCCTGCTCCGCCACGCCCACGCCGAATCCGCCGGAGCCGGGGAAGACGACGCCGGGCGTCCGTTGTCCGAGACCGGACGTACCGAAGCGCGCGATGCAGGCAAGTGGTTGCGCGAACACGGGGTCAAGCTCGACCGCGTGCTGTGCTCGCCGACGACGCGTACCCGCGAAACCTGGGCCACGGTCGATGCCGAACTCGGCAGCGGCGTGCCCGCGCAGCTCGAACCGTCCATTTACGACGCCACGCCCGGCGCGCTGATCGCGCTGGCCGATGCCAACCGCGATGCGCCGCGGTTGCTGCTGGTCGGGCACAACCCGGGGCTGGAGCAGTTGCTGGCCTTGCTCAACAGCGGCCAGACCGGCGATTACCGCGGCATGCCGCCGGGCGCGGTCGCGGTGCTGGGGATGCCGGCCGACGCCGCGCTGGAGCCGGGCATCGCGCGGCTCGATGCGTTCTGGTGGCCGTGAGGATTTGATCGTGGGGTGGCGCGTGGCCGCGGCCGGTGCGTGCATCGCGTTCGCGGCGCTGGCGTCGCGCGCGCAGGAGTTCGACCGCGCGCACAGCCGCATCGGTTTCGAACTGCAGACCCGCTGGGGCCAGCGGCTGGAAGGCGTGTTCCCCGATTACGACGGCGATGTCGAAGTGCTGCCCGACGGGCGCCATCGCGTGAGCATGACCTTGCGCACCGCGAGCGTGGAGATCGTCGATCATCCCGGGTACACCGGTTTCAGCCGCAGCGATGCGTTCTTCGACGCCGCGCGTTATCCGGAAATCCGCTTCGTCTCCGATCCCTACCCGGTGTCGCTGTTGCGCAGCGGCGGTGCGTTGCACGGCGAACTGGAAATGCGGGGCGTGCGTCGCCGCCAGGCGTTCGTCATCACGCCAACGCCCGCGGACTGCCTGCGCCCGGCCTATGACTGCGACCTGCAGGTCGCGGGCAGCGTGCGCCGCGCCGACTACGGCATCGACGCCTGGCAGATCGCGGTGCGCGATCGCGTGCGTTTCGTGCTGCGCGTGCGCCTGGGCAAGGAGGCCGGTTGATGGCGGCATGGCGTGCGCTCGCCGCGGCGCTGCTGGCGCTGTCCTTGTCCGCCTGCGTCGGGCTCAGCGCCACCCAGCGCGCGAAGGCCGAGGCGGTGGTCGCAGCCGGCCGTTCCGACGCATCGACCTGCACCGCCGCCGATGCCTGCGCGCGACCATCCGCGTTGCACACGCTGGCAGGGGACGCCTTCGCCGAAAGCGCCGACGGCGCGCCGCGGCATCGCGCGCTGATCCTCGACGACGGCGGCGACGCATTGCTGGCGCGGGTCAACCTGATCCGCAGCGCAACCACCAGCATCGACCTGCAGACCTACATCTTCGAGGAAGACGATGCCGGCCGGTTGACGCTGGACGAGTTGCTGGCCGCGGCGGAACGCGGCGTGCGCGTGCGCGTGCTGATCGACCAGCTCTCGGCGCTGGAACGGGTGCAGACGCTGGCGGCGCTGGCCGGCGCGCACCGCAATTTCGAAATCCGCATCTACAACCCGGTGCTGCAGCGCGCACGCATCACCAACCCGATGTACCTGCTCGCCTCGGCCTGCTGCTGGCACAAGCTCAACCACCGCATGCACAGCAAGCTGCTGCTGGTCGACGGCGCGGTCGGCATCACCGGCGGGCGCAACTACCAGGACGACTATTACGACTGGGACGCGGACTACAACTTCCGCGACCGCGACCTGCTCATCGCCGGACCGGCGGCGCGCGACATGGCGGCGAACTTCGATGCCTTCTGGGCATCGCGGCGCAGCGTGCCGGTGCAACAGCTCGCCGACGTCGGCGGACTGCTGCTCGCGCGCGGCATCCCGCCGCTCCCGGACGCGCCTTACGACATGCCGGAACGGGTCGCGCGGCTGTCGGCCGACGCCGATGACCCGGCGCTGGCCGCGCGCCTGGCCGGTCATGCGCTGGACGTGGGCGCGGTGCATTTCATCGCCGACCTGCCCGAGAAGAGCCGCGGCGACGGACAGTCGGCTTCCACCGGCGGCCTGCGCGAACTGATCGAAGCGGCGCAGCGCGAGGTGTTGTTGCAGACGCCCTACCTGGTGTTGTCCAAGCCGGCGCAGCGGATGTTCCGCGAGCTGCGTGCGCGGCCGCAACCGCCGCGGGTGGTGATCTCGACGAACAGCCTTGCATCCACCGATTCCTTCATCACTTATGCGCTGTCGTACAAGTACAAGCGCCGTTACCTGCGCGACTTCGGCTTCGAGGTGCACGAAGTGAAGCCGTTCCCGCACACCATCCCGGCCTCGCTGCTCGGCGACGACGCACCGGAAAACCGGGAAGCAGACGCGGCGGTTTCCACAACCGATGCGGACGAAGCCATTGCCGGCAGGCACCCGACCCCGCTGCAGCGCGAATACGCCGCGCTGCGCTACGCCGGCGTGGGCGTGAACAAGCCGCTGCCGCTCACTCGCGAAGGCGCGCGCCGCGGCATGCACGCGAAGTCGATGGTGATCGACCGGCGCATCGGCGTGGTCGGTACCCACAATTTCGACCCGCGCGGCGACGACTACAACACCGAAAGCGCGGTGGTGATCGACGACCCGGCGTTCGCGCGCGCGCTGGAGGCGAGCATCGACGGCGACATGCTTCCCGGAAATTCATGGACCATCGCGCGGCGCGATTCTTCGCCGATCCTGCCGGGCATCGAGTACACGCTCGCGAAGCTGTCCGAGCGCATGCCGATCTTCGACCTGTGGCCGGTGCGCTACGCGACCAGCTACGACTTCGTGCCCGGGCCGGATTGCCCGCGACCCTTGCCGCCGACCGATCCCGGGTTCCGCGATTGCTATCGCCCGGTCGGCGATTTCCCGGAAGTGCAGGTCGGGCTGAAGAGCATGCTGACGCGGATCTTCACCGCGTTCGGGGCCGGGCTCGCGCCGATCCTGTGATCGTTCCGTGTTCGCCGCGGATGCACGCGGGGAAACATCGAGCTAGGCCATTGGTCCTGTGCCGTTGGTGCGATGACTTTGCGCACGCGCATCCGCGCAGCGTGCGCACGAGACTGCTTGCGCGCGCCGTCCCCCCGCGACGCGCTGCAGGAGCCCACGATGTTCCCCCCTCCCGGCAGTTCCCATCCTTCGCTCCGCCGCGATACGCCTGCGGAAAAGCGCAAGGCGCCGCCGCGGCCGGCGCCGCAGGTCGTCCGCCACCAGCACCGCGAACGCGATTTCGGCATTGGCTACGGCAACAGCAGCGGCTACGGCTGTGAGGAGCACTACACCCACCCCTGGGGCCCGGAGCGTTTCCGCTGCGTTTGAACCGGCGGGTGGCCGGCACGGTCTCCCCCGAGCCGTGCTGGCCGCCCGGTCCGGCATCGGCTAAGGTCGGCCGATGCGCAGCGCCTCCCCGTTCCGCCGCACGATGGCGCTCGATGCCTTGAACGCACTCTCGCACGGCACCGCGATGGAACCGCTCGGCATCGTGTTCACCGAGCTCGGCCCCGACTACCTGCGCGGCACCATGCCGGTGGATGCGCGCACCCGCCAGCCGTACGGATTGCTGCACGGCGGTGCCTCGGCGCTGCTGGCCGAAACCCTGGGCAGCACCGCCGGTGGCCTGTGCGTGGACGAGGGTCAGGGCGTGGTCGGCATCGAGATCAATGCCAACCACCTCGCCGGCGTGCGTGAAGGCCGGGTCACCGGCACCGCGCGGCCGCTGCATGTGGGCCGCCGTACCCAGGTCTGGGAGATCCGGATCGAGGACGATCGCGGCCGCCTCAGCTGCGTGTCGCGCCTCACCCTGGCGGTGATCCAGCTGCCCGGGTGAGCCGGCGTGGCCGATTCCGCGGCGGCGATGCGTGTTTCCATGCGACCCTCCCGGATTGACCATCCGCGGGCGCCGGCCTAGTCTGCGCGTCTCGCCTCAGCCGCTGGAACGCCCATGTCGCTCACGCTCAATTTCGAACTCAACGACCGCGACCTCGAGCATTTCCACGCCGCGATGGAGGCCTCGAAGAAGGCCGCCGAGGGCAAGTCAGACGCCGAGATCATCGACAACGCCGGGCACCTGCTGGCCGATGCGCAGAAGGTGCGCATCCCCGATTTCATCCTGAGCCGGCTGCTGCGCCTGGACGACATGATCGCGATGCTGCGCGACGAGGCCTGGGCGCTGGACGCCGCCGACCGCGATCGCGTGCTGTCGGCGCTGGTCTACTTCAACAACCCCAACGACGTGATCTCCGATTCGGTGCCGGTGCTCGGCTACCTCGACGACGCGGTGATGATCGAGATGTGCGTGCGCGACCTGCAGCACGAGCTCGATGCCTACGACGACTTCTGCGATTTCCGCCAGCGCCAGGCCGAACGCCTCGGGCTCGATCCGGCCAAGGTCGGCCGCGCCGACTGGCTGGGCGGCCGTCGCGAGGAACTGGTCGACCGCATGCACCAGCGCCGCGAGCGCGATTTCGGCGTCGGCTACGGCAGCAGCAGCGGTTACGCCTCCGACAAGAGCTATGTCCGCGCCTGGCGCCCGGGCATGTTCACTTTCCGCTGAGGCCCGCGTCGCGGTGGTGACGACGGCCGGCAAGGCGGCGTGAGCGCGCCCGCCGCCGGGCGCGATCCCTGGCGTCCACTGCGATATGCGCTGCGCATGCCGTGGCTGCTGTTGCATGTCTTCGTGTCCCTGCCACTGGTGCTGCTGCTGATCTCGCTGCCGCTGCGGCACTTGCGCCTGGCCTCGGGCGAGCGCCTCGAACATCGCCTGATCCGCGGTTGGCAATCCGGACTGATGCGCGTGTTCGGTTTCCGCATGCACCGGCGTGGCACGCCGTTGCCGGGCGCGACCGTATTCGTCGCCAACCACGTCAGCTGGATCGACATCGTCGCCCTGCACAGCCAGCGGATGATGGGTTTCGTGGCCAAGCGCGAAATCCAGGGCTGGCCGCTGGTCGGCTGGCTGGCCAGCCGCGGCGAGACCATCTACCACCAGCGCGGCGACCAGGCCTCGCTCGGCGGCGTGTTGCACGAAATGCTGGCGCGGCTGCGCGCCGGGCGTTCGGTCGGGGTGTTCCCGGAAGGCCGCACCCGCGACGGCCGTGAGGTCGGCCCGTTCCATGCGCGGATCTTCCTCGCCGCGGTCGAGGCCGGCGTGCCGGTGCAGCCGGTGGCGCTGCGCTATGGCGCGCGCGGCAAGGCGCAGGCGCAGGTCGCGTTCGCGCCGGGCGAAAGCTTCTTCGCCAACTTCCTGCGCATCCTCGGCGACCCCGCGCGCGCGGCCGAAGTGCGTTTCCTCGAACCGATCCTGCCGGGAGTGGTCGACGGGCGCCGCCGCATCGCCGAGGAGGCGCGCGAACGCATCGTCGCCGCGATGCGCGAACCTTGACGGTTTGCTCCAGCGCGTGGGCGTAGGCTCGGACGCGCGATGATCGAAACCGCCTCTCCCTATCGTCCGCCGTGGTGGCTGCGCAGCCCGCACGTGCAGTCGATGCTCGGCAGCAGCCCGATGCGGATCCGCCACGGTGCGCGCGCGCTGGCGGCGCTGGGCACGCACGCCGAGGCGGTGGTGCTCGACGCCGGCGAAGGCGTGCGCCTGCAAGGCGTGTACAACGCACCGCGCGAAGGCGAACCGCGCGGGCTGGCGCTCCTGCTCCACGGCTGGGAAGGCAGCACCGAATCGAGCTACATGCGCCTGACCGCGGCGACGTTGCTGGAAGCCGGATTCGCGACGTTCCGGCTGAACTTCCGCGACCACGGCGACAGCCATCACCTCAACGCGGGCCTGTTCCATTCCAACCGCATCGATGAAGTGGTGTGCGCCGCGATCGAGGTGTCGAAGCGTTATCCGATCCGCCCGCTGGTCGCGGCGGGCTATTCGCTGGGCGGGAATTTCGCCCTGCGCCTGGCGTTGTGCGCGCCGGGAGCGGGCTTGCGGTTGGCGCGGGTCGCCGCGGTGTGCCCGCTGGTCGATCCGGCGGCGACGATGGACGCGATGGAACGCGGCATGCCGCAGTACCTGCGCTACTTCGAGCACAAGTGGCGGCGTTCGCTGCGGCGCAAGCGCGAGCTGTTCCCGGACGAACACGATTTCGACGATGCCACCCTGCGCCTGCGCATGCGCGACCTGACCGCGTGGCTGGTGGAGCGGCACACGGATTTTTCCGACCTCGGCGCCTATTTCGACGGCTACTCCATCGCCGGCGACCGCCTCGCCGCACTGCAGGTGCCGGCCGACATCCTGATGGCGGCGGACGATCCGGTGATTCCATTGCGCGATTTCCGCGAACTGCGGCCGGGGGGCGGCGCGCGGCTCGAACTCGCCCACCACGGCGGGCATTGCGGCTTCCTCGAAAACCGGCGCTTCGATGGCTACGCCGAACGCTGGGTGGCGCAGAAGCTGTCAGCCTAGGGCCGCGCGTTAAACTCGGGCCGGACAAGCGCGGAGGACGCCATGCACGTGCGCAGCAACAGCTTCGGGCACCGCGAACCGATCCCGGCGGAATTCGCGCTGGGCGCACCGGGCGGCTTCGGCGGTAACCGCAACCCGCACCTGGCCTGGGGCGAAGTCCCGGCCGGAACGCGATCGTTGGCGCTGATGTGCATCGACACCGACGCGCCCACCGACGGCGCGCTGGTGGCCGATGCATCGACGCCGATCCCGGTCGATCACCCGCGCGGCGATTTCGTGCACTGGGTCGTCGCGAACATTCCCGCCGAGGTGAGCGAAATCCCGGCAGGCAGCTGTAGCGATGGCGTTTCGAAGCACGGCAAGCCGGTGGGCAGCGACGCCGGCGGCGTGCGCGGACTGAACGACTACACCGGCTGGTTCGCCGGCGATGCGGAGATGGGCGGCGAATACTTCGGTTACGACGGCCCGTATCCGCCGCCGCACGACCTGCGCACGCACCGTTACTTCTTCCGCGTGTTCGCGCTCGATGTTGCGGAGCTGGAACTGCCGCGGGACTTCACTGCGGCGGACGTGTTCCGCACCATGCAGGGCCATGTGCTGGGCGAGGCGTCGATCCACGGAACGTATTCGCTGAACGCCTGATCCGTCGTCGCGACGCGGTTCAATCCGCGAGCATCGCCATGACTTCTCCACGCAGCGGGTCGAGTTCGAATTCGCCGAACAGGCGCCGCGTCACCATCGCGACGCCGTGCATGCCGATCCCGCGCGAGGAAATGCATTCGTGCGCGGCACGTACCACCACCGCCACCCCGCGCGGCTGCAGCACGCGCTGCAGCGTGTCGGCGATGTCCGCGGTCAGGCGTTCCTGGATCTGCAGCCGGCGCGCATGCGCGTCCACCAGCCGCGCCAGCTTGGAGATGCCGACCACGCGTTCGCGCGGCAGGTAGGCGACGTGCGCCACGCCTCGGATCGGCGCCATGTGGTGTTCGCATACCGACTGCAGCGGGATGTCGCGCAACAGCACGATGTCGTCGTAACCGGCGCCGTCGAAGGTACGGCCGAGGATGCGCTCCGGATCCAGCGCATAGCCGCCGAACCATTCCTCGTAGGCGCGCACCACCCGCGCCGGCGTGTCGTGCAGGCCCTCGCGCGAGGGCTGGTCGCCGGCCCAGCGGATCAGCGTGCGCACCGCGGCTTCGGCTTCGCCGCGGCTCGGGCGCGCGTTGTCGGCGGCGTTGTCGATCCGCGCCGTAACGGTTTCGGTGGCGTGCGTGCGTGGATCGAGCATGGCGGACTCCGTCGAATGGATACACGGAAGATGCGCCGATGCGCGCAAGGTTCCCGCGCATGGCGGCAGCGGCGCGGGAACCGCTCGCGGCCCGCTGCATCCAATGCATGCGACGACGCGACGGAGGCGAGCCATGGCACACGATGCGATCCAAACCGGTCCCGATCTGCGCGAGGGCGTGATGTTGGCGGAGGTGCCGATGGACGGCGTGCTTGCCGGCCATGTCGACGGCGAAGCGGTGCTGCTCGCACGCCTGGAAGATGGCCTGCACGCGGTCGGCGGCACCTGCACGCATTACGGCGCGCCGCTGGCCGAAGGCCTGGTGGCGAACGGCGAGATCCATTGCCCCTGGCACCACGCCTGCTTCAGCCTGCGCAGCGGCGCGGCGCTGAAGGCGCCGGCGTTCGCGCCACTGGCGAAGTGGAAGGTCGAAATCGCCGGGGATCGCGTGTTCGTGCGCGAACGCGACGAAACCCATTCGCAGTCCTTGCATTCGCCATCGTCATCGCGCGCCCGGCCCGAACGCATCGCGATCATCGGTGGTGGCGCTGCGGGTTTCGCGGCTGCCGAGCGCCTGCGCGCGCTGGGCTACGAAGGCGCGCTCACCATGTTCAGCAGCGACCGCGATCCGCCCTGCGACCGCCCCAACCTGTCCAAGGATTACCTCGCCGGCAGCGCGCCGCCGGAATGGATTCCGTTGCGTGAACCGGGGTTCTACGCCGAACAAGAGATCGATTTGCGGCTGGATTGCGACATCGACGTGATCGATCCCGCTGCACGCGAAGTGCGGACGATGACGGGCGAGCGCCACGGCTACGAGCGCCTGCTGCTCGCCACCGGCGCGATGCCGTTGTGGCTGTCGCGGCCGGGCTTCGACCTGCCGAACGTGCATTGCCTCGGTTCCCTCGCGGATGCGAACTGCCTTGTCGCCGACTGCGCGAAGGCGAAGACCGTTGCCGTCGTCGGCGCCGGGTTCATCGGTCTCGAAGCGGCCGGCGCCTTGCGCGCACGCGGGCTCGAGGTGCACGTGGCCGCGCCGGAAACGCTGCCGATGGCGCGCCTGCTCGGTCCGGAACTCGGGCGTTTCCTCGTCGGCCTGCACCAGCGCAACGGCGTGCGCTTCCACCTCGGCGCGGGCGTCGCCGGCTACGACGGGCATGCGCTTGCGTTGGCTAACGGCGAAATGATCGACGCCGGGCTGTTGCTGGTCGGCATCGGCGTGGTGCCGCGCACGCGCCTGGCGGAAAGCGCGGGCCTCGCGGTGCGCAAGGGCATCCTGGTCGATGCGCAGCTGCGCACCTCGGTCGATGGCATCTACGCCGCGGGCGACGTGGCGCGTTATCCGCACGCCGGCGGCGACGCGCGGATCGAGCATTGGGTGCACGCGCAGCGCATGGGACAACTCGTGGCGGAGAACATGCTCGGCGGCGAACGGGTCTTCGCCGACGTGCCGTTCTTCTGGACCCACCACCACGGGCTCGACCTGCGCGTCTGCGGCCATCTCGGCGACTGGGACGAGGTGCGCGTCGATGGCGACCCGGAACGCCGTGATTGCATCGCGCGCTACTTCCGCGACGGGCACCTGGTCGCGGCGGCGACGCTGGGCCGCGACCGCGAACTGCTGTCGGTGGAACAGGAATTGCGGCTGGCGACGGCGGCATGAACGCGGGGCTCGCCGCGAAAACCGCGTTCGTGCTGGCCGGTGGCGGCAGTCTCGGCGCGGTCCAGGTCGGCATGCTGAAAGCGCTGGCACAGGCCGGCATCGCCCCGGATTTCGTTGTAGGCGCCTCGGTCGGCGCGATCAATGGCGCCTGCTATGCCGCTTCGCCCGATGCCGACGGAATCGCACACCTCGAGCGCATCTGGCTGCGCTTGCGCAGCGCGGACGTGTTCCCGTTCTCGTGGCTGGGCACCGCGCTGTGCCTGCTCGGTCGGCGAACATGCCTTGCGCATCCGCATCGACTGCGCACCCTGGTCGATGCGGAACTGCCCTTCGCGCGGCTGGAGGACGCGAGGATTCCCTGCCACGTTGTCGCTACCGATGCACTGGATGGCACCGAAGTCGTGCTGTCCTCGGGCGATGCGGCGACCGCGCTGCTCGCCAGCGCGGCGATCCCGGCGGTGTTCCCGCCGGTCGTGGTCGATGGACGCGCCCTGATCGACGGCGGCATCGGCAGCAACACCCCGGTCGCCGCCGCGTTCGCGCTCGGCGCGCGCCGGATCGTGGTGCTCCCGACCGGCACGCCCTGCGCGTTGTCGGCGCCGCCACGCGGCGCGATGGCCAGCGGCCTGCATGCACTGAACCTGCTCGCGATGCGGCAATTGCTGGCGGACATCGAGCGTTTCAGCGGGCTCTGCGAACTGCAGATGGTGCCGCCGCTATGCCCGCTCGGGGTCAGTACCTACGATTTTTTTGCGGACGCGGGAACTGATCGGGCGCGCGCATGCGGCGACGCGCGATTGGATCGAAGACGCATCGCCGGATCCGGATCCACGCTGGGCGTTGCTGCCGCACCGACACCGCAAGCCAGGCCCGGCCTATTTCCCCGACGTGTCCGATTCGACCACCATGTCGAGCACATAGGCATGGCTTGAACCATCCGCCGGCGGATTCTTGATGGCGTAGCGATCCACGCGCAGCACGTTGCGCACGCCGTCCTCGTGCGTGTAGCCCTCGATCTCGTCGTAGAAGTTCTCGAACGGTCCGGGCGCGCCGACCCGCAGGCCCCTGTCGTCGTACTTCAGTTCGCGCACCTGCAGGCATTGCATGCCCGGGATCAGCGGATGGCTACAGGGTTTCACGTGCGCCGCGACTTCGAGGAAGATGCGTTCGCCCGGGCCGTCGTAACGCGTGTCCGCGGTCGGCTCGCCGACGAACACGAGCGTGTCGCCGGATGCAGTGGCGAGCGTCAGCGTCGGCCTATCCCCCGATGCGAGCGTGAGTTTCGACGCGCCCTCGAGGCGCTTGCCGATTTCGCCATCCAGCGCCATCAGCTTCGGGTCGGCGCAGGCCATCATGGTCGAGGCCATGCGCGCGATGGTCAGCGATTCGCCTTCGAGCGAATAACCGCCACCCATGCGGTTGCAGGCATTGGCGACGGCGATGCGGCCGTCGGCGAAGTCGAGCTGCAAGGGCTTGTCCGCCTGCACGAACAACGCGTCGATGCGCTTGCCGCTTGCATCGCTCGCGTCGCGCAGCCGCCAGTGGTAGCGGCCGAGATCGGCGTTCGCATCGCTCGCGGCCGGCGCTTCGGCGGAAACGGGCGTCGCGGCCGTTGTCGCGGGTGCCGCCGGCGTGTGCGAACTTTTTTCCGGACAACCGGCAAGCAGGGACAGCATGGCAAGGGTGGGCAACAGGCGTTTCATCGTGGATTCCTCCCCGGGAACAACCCATGCAAACGCGAACGGCGTTCGCATCGGGTGAAACTCAGGCCGTCGCCGGCAACCACAACAACAGCGCCGCGCCGAGCACGATGCGATACACCGCGAACGCGGTGAAGCGGTGGCTCTGGATATAGCGCAGCAGCCATTTCACCGCGACGAAGGCGGTGATGGTGGAGGCGACGAAGGCGATGCCGAGCGCGGCCCAGTTCTCGTTGCCGATCGCGCCGTGTTTGAGCATCGACAGCAATTCGTAGCCGGTGGCGGCGAACATGGTCGGGATGCCGACCAGGAACGCGAACTCGGTCGCGGCGGCGCGGCTGGTGGTGCCGGCGAGCAGGGCGACGAAGATCGTCGCCGCGCTGCGCGAGGTGCCGGGGAACACGCCGGCCACCACTTGCGCGATGCCGACCAGCACCGCGGTCGTCCACGACACCATCGTGCGTTCGCCTTCGCGCGCCGCGCGCATCGCCGCCAGTTGTTCGGCGATGAGCATCCACACCGCGCCGATGATCAGTGCCCAGGCGATCGGACGCACCGTATCCGGGAGTTCCCAGCCGAGCTTCTTCACCAGCAGGCCGCCGACCGCGGTCACCGCGAACGACAGCAGCAACTTCAATGCGTAACTGCGCGCCTGCGCCGGGCCGAGCGCGATGCCGGCCGGGTCGTGGCTGGCCGGCGAACGATGGCCGAGGAAGCCGAGCAGCAGGTCCCACAGGCGTTGCCGATAGATCAGCACCACGGCGAGGATCGCGCCGGCCTGGATGGCGATGTTGAACAGATCGCTGCGCGCGCCCAGCCAGTGTTCGGCGATGAGCAGGTGACCGGTGCTCGACACCGGCAGGAATTCGGTGATGCCTTCGATGATGCCGAGCAGCAGCGCGGCGACGGTATCGGACATGGACATGCCTGCACGGGCGGTAGCCGTGCGAGTCTAGCCCATGACCGTGGATCAGGCGGGTTTGGTGCAAGTGGCTTATGACCAGCACCGTGTTGGTGCAAATCATGTTCGCCCGACGTGCGGGATCTTTTTTGGAATCAATGACTTGCAACGGAACGCGCGCTGGCACGGGGCTTGCAATACCGGAGGCATCCCCAACCGCCGAGGCCGTGCCATGTCGATCGAGAACGTCGAGAAACTGATCAAGGACCACAAGGTCGAATTCGTCGACCTGCGCTTCGCCGACATGCGCGGCGTGCAGCACCACGTCACCTTCCCGAAATCCATCGTCGATGCCTCGCTGTTCGAGGACGGCAAGATGTTCGACGGCAGCTCGATCAGCGGCTGGCGCGGCATCCAGAACTCGGACATGGTGCTGCTGCCCGATCCGGCCACCGCCTTCCTCGACCCGTTCACCGCGGACCCGACCCTGGTGCTGACCTGCGACATCCTCGACCCGACCACGATGCAGGCCTATACCCGCGATCCGCGCGGCGTGGCCCGCCGTGCCGAGGCCTACCTCAAGGCCAGCGGCATCGCCGACCAGGCCTTCTTCGGCCCGGAACCGGAATTCTTCATCCTCGACAGCGTGCGTTTCGCCAACGAGATGGGCCACGTGTTCTACCAGGTCGATTCCGAGGAAGCGCACTGGAACTCCGGCCGCGACTACGACGGCGGCAACAGCGGCTACCGGCCGATGGTGAAGGGCGGCTACTTCCCGGTCGCGCCGCTGGATTCGCTGCACGACATCCGCGCCGAGATGTGCAAGACCCTGGAACAGGTCGGGATCGAGGTCGAGGTGCACCACCACGAAGTGGCGAACGCCGGCCAGTGCGAGATCGGCACGCGGTTCAATTCGCTGGTGCAGAAAGCCGACGAACTGCTGACGATGAAGTACGTCATCAAGAACGTCGCCCACCGCAACGGCAAGACCGCGACCTTCATGCCCAAGCCCATCGTCGGCGACAACGGCAGCGGCATGCACGTGCACCAGTCGCTGGCGAAGGACGGCAAGAACCTGTTCACCGGCGACGGCTACGGCGGCCTGTCGCAGATGGCGCTGTGGTACATCGGCGGCATCTTCAAGCACGCGCGCGCGATCAATGCGTTCGCGAACTCCACCACCAATTCCTACAAGCGCCTGGTGCCGGGCTTCGAGGCGCCGGTGATGCTGGCGTATTCGGCGTCGAACCGCTCCGCGAGCTGCCGCATTCCCTACGTGGCGAACCCGAAAGCGCGCCGCATCGAGATCCGCTTCCCCGATCCGATGAACACCGGATACCTGACCTTCGCCGCGCTGATGATGGCCGGCCTCGACGGCATCAAGAACCAGATCGACCCGGGCGCGCCCAGCGACAAGGACCTCTACGACCTGCCGCCGGAAGAGGAGAAGAACATCCCGACCGTGTGCCATTCGCTGGACCAGGCGCTGGATGCGCTGGACAAGGACCGCGAGTTCCTCAAGGCCGGCGGCGTGTTCAACGACGACTTCATCGATGCCTACATCGGCCTGAAGATGAAGGAAGTCACCCAGTTCCGCGCCGCGACCCACCCGCTCGAGTACCAGATGTACTACACGATCTGACGATCGAGCCGTTCCGGAGCGACAGCAAAGGCCCGCAGTCGCGGGCCTTTGCTTTTGCACGATAATGGTGCAATGACCGTGGAGCTTGCCCCGACCCTCGACCAGCTGGCCACGCCGGTGCTGTGGCTGGACGCGGACGGCCGCATCGCCGGGGCCAACCCGGCCTGCGCACGCTGGCTGGGCGTGGGCCTGCGGCGCTTGCCCGGCCTGCCGCTGGCGGCGCTGGAAGCCGAGGGCGATGCCCTGGCGCGGGTGCTGGCCGAACCGCCCGGGCGCGAATTCGCGCGCCTGCGCCGGGTGGCGATGGCCTTTCCCGGCACCGAGGGCGTGCGCTTCGCCGATGTGCTGCTGTCGCGGCGCGAGGACGGCGGCTGGTGGCTGGAAGCGCAGCCGGTGGCCGAATTCCCCGGCGAGGATCCGGCGGTCGCGCTGCCTTTGGCGCTGTCCGCGGCGCTGAAGGGCCTCGCCCACGAATTGCGCAATCCGCTGGCCGGGATCAAGGGCGCGGCGCAATTGCTGGCGCGGCGCGCGGGCTTGCGCCTGGACAACGACGAGGAGCGCGAACTGCTGGCGCTGATCGACGGCGAAACCGCGCGGCTGGCCGCCCTGCTCGATCGCCTGCTGTCGCCGGCGCCGGCGCGGCCGTTCGAGCCGCTCAACATCCATGCGGTGCTGGAACGCGTGCTGCGCCTGGCCGAGAACGACGCCGGCTGGGCGGTGAAGCTGCTGCGCGACTACGACCCCAGCCTGCCCGAACTCGACGGCGATGCCGATCGGCTGACGCAGGCGACGTGGAATCTCGTTCGCAACGCGATCGAGGCCGGCGCCGCGAACGTGAGCCTGCGCACCCGCGCCGAACACGGCGTGCGCATCGGCGATGCCGCGCCGGCGACGGTGCTGCGGCTGGAAATCGTCGACGACGGCCGCGGCGTACCCGACGACCTCGCCGAACGCCTGTTCCTGCCGCTGGTGTCCGGACGCGCCGAAGGCAGCGGCCTCGGCCTCGCGCTGGCGCAGCAGGTCGCGCGCGAACACCGCGGCTCGCTCGCCTATCGTTCGCGCCCGGGGCACACGGTGTTCACGCTGCTGTTGCCGTTGCAGTTCGAAGGAGCGGAGCATGGATAACGCGAGGTCGCGATCGCATGCGATGCCTTTTCCTCCCCCCTCGTGGGGGAGGATGCCCGCAGGGCAGGAGAGGGGGCGATGCGCATCCCCTCTCCCGGCGCTTCGCGCCACCCTCTCCCACAAAGGGGAGAGGAAAAAAACCAGCATGTTCGCTGCGATCGGAAGAATGCTTTGAACGACGCACACCGCATCTGGGTGGTGGACGACGACCACGGCGTGCGCTTCGTGCTCGCGACCGCATTGCGCGAAGCCGGCTACACGGTGGAAGGCTTCGATTCGGCGCAGGCCGCGCTCGCCGCGTTGGAAACGCACAACGCCCCTGATGTGCTGTTCACCGACGTACGCATGCCCGGCGACGATGGCCTCGTCTTGCTGGAACGCCTGAAGTCACGGCATCCGGCCTTGCCGGTGATCGTGATGAGCGCCTATACCGACCTCGCCAGTACCGCCGGCGCGTTCCGCGGCGGCGCGCACGAATTCCTGTCGAAACCCTTCGACCTCGATCACGCGGTCGCGCTCGCGGCGCGCGCCTTGCCGGAAGCGCGCATCGCGGAAGTGCGGGAAGTCGCGCGCCCGCAGGCGGCTTCGCCAGCGCATGACGAAACGCCGCAACTGCTCGGCGATTCGCCGCGGATGCAGGCATTGCTCCGCGCCATGGGCCGGGTCGCAGCGGCGCCGCTGAATGTATTGATCACCGGCGAAACCGGCACCGGCAAGGAACTGGTCGCGCGCGCGCTGCACCGCGAATCGCCGCGCGCGCGCAAGCCCTTCATCGCGCTCAATACCGCGGCGATCCCCGCGGAATTGCTGGAAAGCGAACTGTTCGGGCACGAGGCCGGCGCGTTCACCGGCGCGACGAAACGCCATGTCGGACGCTTCGAACAGGCCGACGGCGGCACGCTGTTCCTCGACGAGATCGGCGACATGCCGCCGGCGCTGCAGACGCGGCTCTTGCGCGTGCTGGCCGAAGGCGAATTCTTCCGCGTCGGCGGGCGTGAACTGATCCGCGTCGACGTGCGCGTGATCGCGGCCACGCACCAGCCGCTGGAAGCGCTGGTCGCCGACGGCCGCTTCCGCGCCGACCTGCTGCATCGCCTCGACGTGGTGCGGCTGCGCCTGCCGCCGCTGCGCGAACGGCGCGAGGACGTGCCGCTGCTCGCGCAGCGCTTCCTCGCCGCGGCGGCGGAAAAATTGCAGGCGCCGGCCAAGCGGCTTTCGCCAGCGGCACTGGAACGACTGCAGGCGCACGACTGGCCGGGCAATGTGCGCGAACTCGAGAACCTGTGCTGGCGGCTCGCGGCGCTGGCGCCGGGCGCGACCCTGGGCGTGCATGACCTCGACGAAGCCGCGGGTCCGTTGGTGTCCTCGCGCGTCGAAGGCGATGCCTGGGAAGCCGCGCTCGCGGACTGGGCACGGGCGCAATTGCGCGATGGTGCGCCCGACCTGCACGCGCAGGCGCGTTCGCGCCTCGACCGGGTGCTGCTCGAAGCCGCGCTCGCGCACAGCGACGGCCATCGCGGCGCCGCGGCGGAAAAACTCGGCGTCGGCCGCAACACGCTTACCCGCAAGCTCGGGCCGGGACGCAAGCGGCGCTGAGCATTCACCGCCGCGCAACATGGCTTGCGCGAGCATCCGGCTTTCGATCGGAGTAGGCCCATGCCACGCATCGTTCCGCTTGTCGCCGCCTTGCTGCTCGCCGCCTGTGCCAGCACGCCGCCCTCCGGTTCTACCGCCACCAGCACCATGTCCAGCGCCCGCGTCGCGCTCGCGCCGGCTTCCGGCAGCCTGGTCAGCGGCAGCCTGTCGCTGGTGCCGATGGGCGATGGCGTGCACATCACCGGCGACATCGGCGGACTGGCGCCGAACAGCACGCACGGCTTCCACATCCACGAGAAGGGCGATTGCAGCGCGGCCGACGCGTCCAGCGCCGGCGGCCACTTCAACCCGACCGCGCAGCCGCATGGTCGCGCCAGCGGGCCGCACCACCACCTCGGCGACAACGACAACCTCGCCGCCGATGCCAATGGCGTCGCCCACGTGGACGCGCATTTCGCCGGGGTCGTGCTCGGCGGCGGCGGCGCCAACGACATCATGGGCAAGGCCGTGGTCGTGCACGCGAGCCCGGACGATTACAGCTCGCAGCCGAGCGGCAATGCCGGCGCACGCATCGCCTGCGGGGTGATCACCGCGCCGTGAGCGACTGATGCTTTTGTCGGAGCGGCTTTACCAGTCATTCGACCATCGCATTGACGCATGCCTTTCCCTCTCCCCTTGTGGGAGAGGGTGGCGCGAAGCGCCGGGAGAGGGGCGGCGAACGGCCGGTCGTGGCTAAAGCCGCTCCCACAGGAGGCGATTCATGCGTCGACGTAATCGAACACCGCGTCGATGCCGTGCGCGCCGAGCACCGCGGCGAACTGGCGCAGTCGCGCTTCGTAGGCGGCATAGCCGCGCGCTGCGCGATCGGGTTCGATGTCATCCATGGCGAAATCGCGTTGCCAGCGCATCGGCGAGGGGAGTTCGAGGTGGGCGACGCCGTCGGCGTAGCGCACGCGCGGTTCCGGCGGTGCATCGATGGCGGTTTCCAACGCCGGCGACAGCAGCGCGGTTTCGATCACCGGCCACAGCGCGCCGAGGCCGGCGTGTTCGTACTGCAACGCGGTCATCGCGGCAAGGTCGTGCAGGGTGAGCAGGCGCGCGTGTTCGATCTTCGCGGCGAATGCCTCTTGCGCCAGCAACGCGCTGCGTGCCGAAGCCATGCCGCGATCCAGCAGTTCGGCTTCGAAATGCGCCTGCAGCGCGGGCGCATCCGCGCCGACCAGCAGGAACGGCAACACCCGCAGCGCGCCGCCACGCAATCCGGCTTCGGCCTGTAGCGGTTGCGGCACGCGGCCTTCGGCATCCGCGCCGAAGGCGAAGATCCGCGCACCGGACGCGCCGGCTTTCGGCGCACGCGCATGCAGTTCTGCCAGGCGCCGATGCAGTGGCCAGCCCGGGCGTAGCGCCTCGGCCGGATCGAAATGCGCGGCGGCGAGCACCAGGTCGCAGTCCGTGGCCTGCGGCGCGATCCGCGCGAGGTCGAGGGCGATGGCTTCGGCCAGCGCGATCGCCGCATCGGGCGCGAGCGCGGCGACGCCGATCGCCCCCTCGGCGAGTTCCAGCGCAAGCAGTCCGGTCGCCGGCGGGGCGTCGGTGGCATCAAGGTCGTGCATGGCGTCGGCGTCGTGATTGGCCGCACACGGGCGCGGCGCTAGACTGCGGCCATTATGCCCGTGCGCATCGCGCGGGCCGTGCAAGAGGCGAATCACCATGCTCCAGGGCCGTCCCGTCGCCGTGCTCGGCGGCGTCCGCATCCCCTTCTGCCGGCAGAACACCGCCTACGCCGATGTCGGCAACCTCGGCATGAGCGTGCGCACGCTCGGCGCGCTGGTCGAGAAATTCGGCCTGCACGGCCAGCAACTGGGCGAGGTCGCGTTCGGCGCGGTGATCAAGCACCCCTTCGACTGGAACCTGTCGCGCGAGGCGACGCTGTCCTCGGGCCTGTCGCCGCTGACCCCGGGCATCACCCTGGCGCGCGCCTGCGGCACCTCGCTCGACGCGATCATGATCGTCGCCAACAAGATCGCCGCGGGGCAGATCGAAGTCGGCATCGGCGGCGGCAGCGACACCACCTCCGACGTGCCCATCGTCTACGGCCAGGCCCTGCGCCGGCGCGTGCTCCAGGCCGCGCGCGCGAAGACCACGCGCGACCGGCTGGCCGCGTTCAAGGGCTTTTCGTTCCGCGAACTGAAACCCGAATTCCCCGGCGTGGCCGAACCGCGCACCGGCAAGTCGATGGGCGACCACTGCGAGGACATGGCCAAGCAGTGGAACATTTCGCGCGATTCGCAGGACGAACTCGCGGTGTCCTCGCACCTCAAGCTCGCCGCCGCCTACGAGCGCGGCTTCTTCGACGACCTCGTGGTCAGCTTCCGCGGCGTCGCGCGCGACAACAACCTGCGCCCGGATACCTCGATCGAGAAACTGGCGACGCTGAAGCCGGCGTTCGACAAGAGCTCGGGCCGCGGCACGCTCACCGCCGGCAATTCCACGCCGCTGACCGACGGCGCCGCCGCGTGTCTGGTCGCATCGGAAGATTGGGCGGCGAAGCACGGGCATGAAGTGCTGTGCCGGATCCGCGACACCCAGGTCGCCGCGGTCGATTTCGTCCACGGCGAAGGCCTGCTGATGGCGCCGACCATCGCGGTGCCGGAAATGCTCGCGCGCAACGGCCTCACCTTGCAGGATTTCGACCTGTACGAAATCCACGAAGCCTTCGCCGCGCAGGTGTTGTGCACGCTGCGCGCGTGGGAGAGCGAGGACTACTGCAAGACCCGGCTCGGCCTCGACGCGCCGCTGGGTCGCATCGACCCGGCCAAGCTCAACATCAACGGTTCCTCGCTCGCCACCGGGCATCCGTTCGCCGCCACCGGCGCGCGCATCGTCGCCACCGCGGCGAAGGAATTGAAGCAGCGTGGCGGCGGTCGTTGCCTGGTGTCGATCTGCACCGCCGGCGGCATGGGCGTGGTGGCGATCCTGGAGCGGTGAGGTGCGTTGCCGGGTGAGCGTGCGTGCGTCGCCAATGCCCGGGACAGCGATGAAACGGAGTGTGCTTGCGTCGTGCGCGATCTCTACGCTGTTTCTCGCGGCGCCATTCGTGGTGCATGCACAAGGGTTGCAGCGCGTCTTGTTCGTCGGCAACAGTTATCTCTACACCAACCGACTGCCAGACGTCGTGGCCGTATTGGCCACCGACCGGAATGTCGCCATTGATGTGGCAATGTTGGCGAAGCCGGATTTCGCCCTTTCCGACCACCTCCGCACCAGGCGGTTTGTGCAGCTGTTGCGGGAGCATTGGGACTGGATCGTGCTGCAGCAGGGGCCTTCAAGCTCGCCGTCCAGCCGCCGCGAACTCGTTCACAGCGTGCGTCGCATCGCGAAGCTGGTGCCAACCGGAACGCACTTGGCATTGATGTCCGCTTGGCCGCGGGAGATGCATGTCGATACGTCGCCTGGGGCGGAGGCGAGTTATCGCGAAGCAGCGAGCGCCGCGGGAGCTTGCGTGTTGCCAGTGGCGACTGCTTGGCGGCTAGCGTCGGCTGATGTATCGCCACCCGTGCTTTACCAGGGCGACCAGCTGCATCCGACCATGGCGGGGACCTGGCTTGCGGCCATCACCGTTCTGCATGGCATCGCCACGTCGGAACAGTTGCCCGCGGCGCCCTGGGTCGCGGATGCGGAACGGAAGTTGGGCAGCCCGGTGGCGCGCATCGACGGGTGGGCGCTGGCCGCGATTTCGCAGGAACCGCTTGCGTGCTCGCCGCGGTCGCCAGCGGCAGCGCGCGAATGATTCGTCCCGGCGCCGATTCCATCCGCGACCTTGGGCATGCGCCGGATTGACTTCGGCGATACGGTTTCGCGCGACGAATGAATGATGTCAGTTCGATGAAATCGAATGAACGGCATCACCCACGCAAGCGCGGAATCCCGTGCTCGTCGCGTTCCTCGATCGCGGCGCCGGCCTCGATCTTCTGGCGCAAATCGCGGCCGGGTAGTTCCAGCGCCGCTTCGCCGCGCGCGACTCGTAGCGCATTCGCATAACTGCGTTGCGCGCGATCGGTGTCGCCGGCCTGCGCGTAGGCGTTGCCGAATTCCTCCCAGGCGTCGCTGCCGGCGCCCTGCGCCAGCGCGCGGTGCAGGTTGGCTTCGGCCTGCGGCCAGCGGCCCTGGTCGCGGTCGAGCCGTGCGAGCGCAAGTAGCAACGCCGGACTGGACGGATGCGCCTGCAGCCAGCGTTCGACGTTCGCGCGGCGTTGCTCCACGCGGCCGGCGACCGACAGCGTGCCGTAGCGCGCGGCGAGCGTTTCGTCCCAGCGCGCGTCCAGCGCCTGTTCCACCGCCTTCAACGCGGCATCGTCCCAACGCAAGGCGGCGGCGCGGTCGGCGTAGGCGAGCACGACCTCGGGATCGCTGCGAACGGCCTTCGGCAGGTGGTCCCAGGTGTCGGCGAGCGCATTCGCATCGGTGGCTTCGCGCAAGGCGGCCGCGCCCCAGCGTTGCTGCAATTGGTCGAGCAGCGCTTCGGGCAATGCGTGCTGCTGGCGCAGCGAGCCGAGCAGGCCATAGGCCTCGGCGGACTTGCCGCTGGCGGCGAGCGCCTGCGCGCGCAACGCCTGTCCGCGCGGCGGCAAGGGTTGCGCCGTCGATGCGTCGAGCGCGAGCAGCGCGTCGCTCGGGCGTTCGTCGGCGAGCGCCTGCTCGGCCAGCGCGATCGCGCGCGCGCCGGCGTGCTTGTCATCGAGCGCATCGATGTGCGCCTGCGCAGCGACGGCATCGCCGCGCGCGGCGGCGGCCTTCGCGGCAGCCACGCGGGCGATGGCGGCGTCATGGCCTTCGTCGGCGGCGCGCTTGAGCAATTGTTCCGCGCGGGCGTAATGGCCGCCGTGCAGGGCGTCGAGGCCTTCGCCCAGGCGTGCGCGCGCATTTCGCTCGCGACGCTGGCGCCAGGCGCGGAACGGCAGCATCAGCAGTTTCCACAGCACGCCGACGACGAGCGCGGCGACGAGGATGCCGATCACCGCGGCGGCGACGGTGGTCGTGTAATCGGTGCCGCGGAAACGCACCAGCACATAGCCCGGGTCGGCGAGCAGGAACTGCGCGGCCAGCGCGCCGAGCAGGGCGAGCACGATCCAGAACAGCAGGCTGCGGAACAGGTTCATGGCGAGGGATCCTTGCGTGACGGCCCGACCCTAGCGCACTCGATGTGGATTCGGCGTTGCGGAGATGAATCCCGACCGACTCAGTGCGCCGCGCGCAGCGCCTGCAATTGCTGCAGGGTGCTGCCGAGCACCGGCACCTTCACTTCCAGCGGCAAGGCCCGCAGCGCTGCAAGACGGGCGTCCAGCGCTTTTCGCTGCGGCGAATCCGGCCACAGCCGCCGCATCCAGGTGTTCGCGCGATCCAGCGCCTGCTGCCATGCGGCGCTGTCGCGACGTTCGGCCGCGGCGCGGGCCAGGGTCAGTTCGAGTTCAAGTCCCGAGCGTGCGCGTTGGCGCTCGCCCGGATCGGTGGCGATGGCGGAATCGCTCGGCTGCGCGCGCACCACCCGCGACAGCAATCGCTGCCACCATGGATCGCGCGCATCTTCGTTCGCTTGCACTGCATCTCCGGCGGGAAGCGCAGCGGAGAACGCCGCGAGTTCGTGCAAGGCGGTCGCGCGCGGATCGGGGCCGAGCGCATCGAGCGCGGCGCGTTCCTGCACCAGCGCCTGGCGCAGGTCGAGCAAGCGGGCGTCGTCGATACGGTCGAGCAGGTTCGCGGCCAGCGCGTAGGCGCGGCGCGCGGCATCGGCATCGCCGGCGAGCTGCAGGCGTTGCTGGCCGATGGCGAGCAGCAAGGCGGTTTCGTCCAGCAACAGCGCCTGCGCGCCGTGGCGGTCGGGATCGGCGAAGCGTTCGACGGTCTGTTCGATCAAGGCCGAACGCTGGCCAAGGCCGATCAGTTCCTCGCGCAGCACGCGGTTGGTGGCCTCGTCCTGCTGCATGCGCAATGACTGCGCGCGCTGCTCGCCGCGCAGCGCGTCAAGGCGGGCGCCGAGTGCGTCGGCCTGTTCGGTGAGCGTGTGACGCATCGCGGCATCGCGCGCGGCCCAGGCCAGCCAGCCGCGCCAGCCGGCGAAGGCCAGGGCCGCCAGCACGAGCAGCGCGAAGACCCACGCGCCACGGCCGGAACCGGTACGTGGAACGGAAGTGGAATCGGGGGCGGTCACGGGCGCGGGGGAGGGCGAAACGTGGCGCGCATGCTACCCGATCGCCGCGGACATGGTCGCGACGAGATCGCGTGGGCGGGCACTGGCCGCAATCATGATCCGTCCGCGGAAACCGGCCTCGCGCGCCGCCTGCGCGAGGCGTTCGCTGGCTGCGGCGACATCCGCATTCCGCAGTTTCCCAGCGAGGTCGGCGGGCAAACGCGCAAGCACCAGCCGCAAGGCCTCGCCGCTGCTCGCCGCCAGCCACAGGCGTGCGCGGCTCTTGCGCAATTTCGACAACGCGACGGGCGAGGGCGCGACTTCGACGCGTCGGTACACGTCGGCGCGCAACACCTTCGCGCCGCGCTTGCGCAAGGTCGGCGCGATCAGGTCGCGACCGCCGGGCGCGCTGAGCAGTCCGATGCTGCGGCCACGCAACGATTGCAGTTCCGCGAGCGCAAGCAAGCCCTCGCTGTCCATGCGTTCGGGCGCGATGACGGCGTCGATGCCGGCGCGATGCAGGGCCGCGACGGTGCCGGCGCCGACCGCGCACCAGACTTGCCCGCGCTTGCGCTTCAGCGTTTGCAATGCGCCGGCCGCACGCACCGCGGCGGGACTGCTGGCGATCACGATCCCGGCGGCCAGCGCGGTACGCAGATCGCGCCGGGTCGCGGCATCGGACTGCGCTTCGATCCGCCACGGCGACAGCGCCAGCACGCGCGCGCCTTGCGCGGCGGCGGCACGACGCAAGGGCGCGTGCGCGCCAACCGGGCGCAGCGAAATCACATAGCATCCCGCCAACGGTTCGCGTTTTGCCTTGGCCATGGTTCGAGCATACATACATCAATGAATCCCGATTCCGATCCGGCATTGCAATCGCTGCTCGCGCATTACCGCTCGATGCCGCCGGTGGCGGCGATGCGGCTGGAGATCGCCGGCGCCGGCGCCAACGGCCTGCGCCTGCGCGCGCCGCTGGCTGCGCACGTCAACGACAAGGGCTGTGCGTTCGGCGGCAGCCTGGTCTCGCTGATGACCCTGGCCGGCTGGGGCGTGGCCACGCTGGCGCTGGAACGCGCCGGCCTGCACGCGGACGTGTTCGTCGCATCGAGCGAGGTGCGTTACCGCGCACCGTTGTTCGCCGACATCGATGCGGTCGCGCACGCGGATGCGGGGGAACTGGCGGCCTTCGTCGTGGCGCTGCGCGAACACGGCCGCGCGAGCTTGGCCCTGGAAGCGCAGGTTCCCTTGCCCGAAGGCGGCAGCGCCTGCGACATGCGTTCGCGCTACGTCGCCATTGCCAGGGGGTAGGATGACGACCGAACGCAGGGAGGGAACAACGATGCGGGCGAATGCGTGGCGATGGCTGCTGGTCGCGTTGCTGGGCGCACTGCTCTCCGGGTGCGCCGCCGGGCAACCGAAGATGAGCGCGCTGGACAAGATGCAGTACGCGTGGTCCGCGGCGATCCGCTGGGGCGATTTCGAAGGCGCCTGGAACCTGCTCGATCCCGCGGTCCGGGACGCGCATCCGCTCACCGACCTCGAACTCTCGCGCTACAAGCAGATCCAGGTGTCGGGCTACCACGAGCTCGGCTCGCAGGTGTTCGAGGACCACGCGCGTCGCGAAATCGAGATCGGCGTGATCAACCGCAACACCATGGCCGAACGCACGCTGCGCTACACCGAGGAATGGCGTTTCGACCCCGCCACGAAGAACTGGTGGTTGACCTCGGGCCTGCCGGATTTCTGGTCCGGGGAATGAAACCACGCCAGCGGGCCGGTTCGGCGGCTGTGGGACAATGCGCGCCCGCTGTTCCGTGCCGGATGCATTCCCCGTGACCTTCGCCGAACTGGCCGCCTTCGCCGGCCGCAATCCCATCCTGTCCACGGCCCTTGCCGGCCTGACCGCCGCCATCGTCTGGATCGAGGCCACGCGCCTGCTCCGTGGCGGGCAGCGGCTCGCCCCCGCGGCATTGACCGCGCTGGTCAATCGCGAGGACGCGCTGGTCCTGGACGTGCGTGCGGCGGTCGATTTCGAGAAAGGCCACATCCCGGGCGCGAAGCAGTTGGCGCTGGCCGAGGTGAAGCCGGAACACAAGTTGCTGGTCGCGGCGAAATCGCGGCCGGTGGTGCTGGTGTGCAAGGCCGGGCAGAGCGCGAACGCCGCGGCGGCCGGGTTGCGCAAGGCCGGCTTCGAGCGCGTTTTCGTGCTCGATGGCGGCATCGACGGCTGGCAGCAGGCCGGCCTGCCGCTGGCCAAGGGCCGCTGATCCGGGGCCGGTCGTGCCATGGGCGCGTGCCATAATCGCCCTCTTTCCCCACGTTCCAGCCGGAGTACCCCGATGTCCGAGACTTCCCCCGCCAACGGCGCCGCGACCGACGAGCAGCCGGCCGGCCAGACCTTCAGCCTCGACAAGCTCTACATCAAGGATGTCTCGTTCGAAGCGCCCGGCGCGCCACAGGTATTCGCGGTCGATTTCCCGAGCCAGCCGCAGCTGCAGATGAACCTTGCGCAGAGCGTGCAACGCCTGGGCGACGTGGCCTACGAGGTGCAGCTCGACATCACCGTGACCTGCGCGGTCGAGGACAAGACCCTCTACCTGGCCGAAGTGAAGCAGGCCGGACTGTTCACCCTCGCCGGCTTCGACCCGCAGACCCTGGACGCGGTGCTCGGCACGCTGTGCCCGGCCTCGCTGTATCCGTACGCGCGCCAGACCATCGGCGACCTGATCCAGGCCGGTGGTTTCCCGCCATTCCTGTTGCAGCCGCTGAATTTCGAGGGCCTGTACGCCGAGAACCTGCGCCAGCGCGTCGCGCAACAGGCCGCGGGCACGCTTGGCAGCGGCACCGAGACCGCCGGCAACGCCTGAGCCGCGCGACGACATGGACGCAACGGCCGCACGCACGGTCGCCGTCCTCGGCGCGGGCTCCTGGGGCACCGCGCTCGCCGCGCTGATCGCACGGCACGGCCACCGCGCCGTGTTGTGGGGCCGGGACGCGGCGGTGATCGAGGCGATCGACGCGCGCCACGAGAACCCGCACTACCTGCCCGGCATCGAACTGCCGTCGACGCTACGCGCCAGCACCGACCTCGCCGCGATCATGCGCGATGCCGACCTGGTGCTCGTGGTCGTGCCTTCGCACGCGTTCGCGGAGACCCTGCGTGCGCTGGCGCCGTTGCGTCGCGCCGATGCCGGCGTGGCGTGGGCGACCAAGGGTTTCGAGCCCGGCAGCGGGCGCTTCCTGCATGAAGTGGCCGGCGGCATGCTCGGCCCCGGCGTGCCGCTGGCGGTGGTGACCGGGCCTTCGTTCGCGAAGGAAGTCGCGCAGGGCCTGCCGACCGCGCTCACCGTGCATTCGGACGATGCCGCGTTCGCGCAAGCCGTTGCCGACGTGCTGCACGGCCCCGCGTTCCGCGCCTACACCGGCGACGACATGCGTGGCGCCGAACTCGGCGGCGCGATGAAGAACGTGCTCGCGGTCGCCACCGGCGTCGCCGACGGCATGCAGCTGGGCTTGAACGCGCGCGCCGGGTTGATCACGCGTGGCTTGAACGAGATGCTGCGGCTCAACCTCGCGATCGGCGGACGCCCGGAAACGCTGATGGGCCTCGCCGGCCTCGGCGACCTCGTGCTTACCTGCACCGGCGACCTGTCGCGCAACCGCCGGCTCGGTCTGGCGCTCGGTCGCGGGCAGACGCTGGACGACGCGGTGCGCGAGATCGGCCAGGTCGTGGAATCGATCCAGACCGCGGACGAGGTGATGCGCCTCGCCGCGCGCCATGGCGTGGAATTGCCGATCGCCGAGAACGTGCGCGACGTGCTGCACGGCGACCTCACCCCGGCCGAAGGCCTGGCGCGGCTGATGGCGCGCGAGCAGAAGGCGGAATATCCGGAAGTGTTGTTCCCCTAGGAACAAAAAACCCCGGCCGTTTCCGGCCGGGGCGTCGCGACGTCGGGGGAGAGAGAGGGAGTCGTCGCGGGTGCTGCGTTATCGCGCGGCGCTTACCAGCTGAAGCGCGGACCGACGAACCATTGGGTATCGCCGCTGACGAACTTCACATCGCCGTTGATGCCCCAGTTCTGGTTGAACTTCACCTGCGCACCGAGGCGGCCGTAGAAGTCGCCGTCGTACTCATCGCCGTTCTCGTAACCGGCCAGCGCATAGCCTTCCAGGTTCGGGGTCAGCGCACTGCGCACGCCTACCTCGGCGCTGTAGCCGTCGAAGTTGGCGCCGCTGCCGGCATCGAACTTCTCGTAGGCCAACTTGGTGACGAGGTCGGTGTTGCTGGTACCGAGCTGGCGGTTGTAGCCGACACCCAGGCGCCACTGGTCGAAATCGACATTGGTGTGGTCGATCTTCTGGTTGGCGTAGCTGCCGAAGACGGACCAGTTCGGCGTGAACGCCGCCGAGGCGTTCAGGCCCCAGCCGTCGGCATCGCCGGAATCGGTATTGGTGGCGGCGTAGCCGCCTTCGACGTAGTTGTAATTGAGGCCGTTCGCGTTTTCGGCGGCGGAGGCGGCGAAAGGCAGGACCGCAAGCAGGGAGAGGGACAGCAGGGCGCGCTTCATGGAGGAACCTCGATATGTTGTTTGTTATGGCCGGCGCTGAGGCGAACCGTTCGCAGCCGGCGTGCGCAGTATCGACAGGGCTTCACAACACGCCCTGAATAATGAACCAGACGGTTCAGGAACTTTTCCGGGATCCCCGGGTCATGCGCCGCCGGCCCGGGCCGGCGGCGGCATGGCGCCGAGGCGGCTCGGCGCGATCGCGATCAATGGTTGCGCGTGGCCTCTCCCGCTTCGCGCAGTTTCTGCGCGCATTCCGCGCAACAGGCTTCGACGGTGCGACCGCCGACGGTGACCCGGATCGCGTTGTCGTCGAGCGGATAGTCGCAGGCGGCGCAGGTACGTTCTTGCATGGGGGTTCTCCTGGTGGAAGCCCGGAGCGGGCAGGCACAGGAGACCATCGCAGCTGCGATGGCGCTGTCGGAATCTTTAGCGATGCGCGCGCTGGTTCAGCTCGTCGCCGTTTCGCGGAACGCGGACGGCGAACGGCCGTAGGCCTGGCGGAATGCCGTGGCGAAATGGCTGTGGCTGGAGAAGCCGAGGTCCTGCGCCAGCGACGATAGGTCGATGTCGCGCCCGAGCAGGTCCAGCGCCCGCGCCAGCCGCAATTGCAACTGATAGCGGTACAGCGGCAGGCCTTCCACCTGGCGGAAGGCCTGCGTGAGGTACACCGGCGAACCGCCGACTTCGGCGGCGATCCCGGCGAGCGTCCAGCGACGCCCGGGATCACTGGCCAGCAACAGCTTGGCGCGATCGACCAGGCGTTGTCGCGCGCGCGTGGCGCCCGGCGTGCGCGACGTGCGCGGCCCGAGGCTGCGCGACACCAGCGTCAGCACCAGGCCCTCGGCTTCCAGCGTTTCGATCCGTTCGTGGCGCAGCGCGTGCCGCAACAACGCGACCAGCGCTTGTGCACGCGCATCGATGCGCAATGCGTGGTGGCGAAAGCCGGGTGTCGCGTCGCGGCGAAGCAGCGCCGGCGGTGCCAGTTCCCGCAACAACGCATCACCGATCCGGACCGACAGGTTCGCATCGCCGCCTTCGAGCGGATGGCTGACGCAATACGCTTCGCCGGCGTTGAACGGCAGCATGTGGTTGGCGTCCGCCACGGCCTGCGCCTCGCCGACGTGGCGCAGGTACACGCCGCGGTAGGGGAACACCAGGTGGGTGGCCGCCGCGCATTCCTCCGCGCTGCGGTGCCTGCATTCGCCGCGGCAGCGCACGTCGTGCACCGAGGCGACCGCGGTGTCGAGCAGGACATCGATGTCGAACGCCTGCGCCGGGATGGCAACGGACTGGCCCATGCAGGCAGGGTACTCCCGCCCGTCGTTACGGCCCTTCCTCCAGCAAGCGCAGTTCCCAGCCGCCGCCGGGCTGGAGGTTGGCCGGGTTCGCCATGCCGGCGATGACGCCGCTGCCGTCGTCCAGCGCGTGCAACGCGCGGATGCCATAGTTCCCCTTGTCGCCGAGCCCGGTGTAGTTCTCGTTGACCGCGGGCGAATCGGAGGAATCGATGCGCCAAAGATCCGCGCCGATTTCCTGCTCCGCGGAAGGACCCTGCAGCACCGAGGCATCGTAGGTGCCGATGAACAGGTGGCCGTCGAAAACTGCCATCGTCCAGACGTATTCGTTGCCGGGGTTGCCGAATCCGGACGGGCCATACAACGGCGTCCATCCCGTCGGTTGCATGCCGAAGACCTTCGGCGAAACGCAACATACGGGCAATTGCGATTCGCCGTACAGCAACTGGATTTCGCGCGTACGCGGATTCTCGAGGTTGCGGCCGCGCCAGAACGAGGTGCTGCGATAGATGCCCTGGTTCAACGCACGCTGTTCCTGGGGGCTGTTCGGGGTGCCGAAGCAGAACGGCTTGGTGCATGACTCCTCGACCTGCTGGGCCAGGCTGTTCTGGTTGTGGATCGTGCCCCAGTACACCCAGCCGTCGTATTCCGCGATCGCGCCGCCGGAATAGCCGTAGCGTGAAACGATCGGATCCGGATCGTATTGCAGCGGGCTCCAGACCTGTTTCCAGCCGTTCGCCTGGTCGGGGGTGAGGCCACCTTCGGGAATGGGCGGACTGATCCAGACGCCGGTGCCGGCACCGGAGGACGCACTGGCCGCACTCGCGATGTCGCCGCCGCCGGCTGCGCGGATCGGCACCGTGGTGATGGCCAGGCGACCCTGGCCATCGGCTCCGGTATATCGCGTGATGTTGGCCACGTCGGCCGTAACCCTGCCGACTTCGACGAACTGGTTGCAGTAGTCGTATCCCGCGGCCGAAACGGCGGTGGGCCCGGTCCAGCGCAGGACCGCGCCGTGCGTCGTCGATCCGACGCCCAGGTACAGCACGCCATCGACCAGGGCCGAAGCGCGGACGTAGTTGTACTCGGTGCGCGAGCACGCGCCGAGATATTTGCCGGTGCTCGCGCTGTAAGCGAAGAAATTCACCGCGTTGCCCAAACGGCTGCCGCCGGCGAGGAACACGTTGTCGCCGACCGTGCCGGCACTGCGCAAACCCAGCGTGGTCTGCAGCAGGGAGCTATTCACTTCGCGCTCGGTCAGCGTGCCCGCGGCCAGGTCCCACGAGTAGATGCGCGGCGGACGCCAGTCGCCCTGGATGTCGGTCAGCGACGGGTAGGTCCGCGCGAACTCGCTCATCCCGTACTCGCAAACGTAGTTGCCGCCGATGATCGGGGTGACGGCACGGGTGCCGTTGAGGACGCAGGCGGTGTTGGCCATCGTGCCGAACCACAACCGGCCATTGGCTTCGACCAGGCTCCAGATGTAGGACTGGTTCGCCTTGGGCTGCCCGGTCGAACAGCTGCCGTCCGGATTGATCGGCGGATAGTCCACGCCGACGCCGTTGAAGCATTCGTCCGGCGCGACCTGCCACAGCAGCTGGTTGTGGGTCAGGATTGGTTGCGACACCGGCACGTCGGTGGCGACCACGGGCGGACGGGCCATCGCCGCCGTCGCCACGCCCAGCGCGCACGACAGGCCCGCGCAGGCTGCGAGCAGCCACGGCGAACGCTTCGGATGAACATGCATGTCGTGCCCCTCCCTTTGACCGAACCTCACCCAGCGACAACGCATCGCGGCTCCCGAGCCGGACAGGAAGGGTCGGAGGGCGATTCCATCGGCCTTCGGCCGGGCCACGGCCGCCGGGCGGGGATCAGTTTCGGGCCTGCCCGCCCTCGAAGCCGGACTGCCGCCAGGCCTCGAACACCGTCACCGCGACCGCATTGGACAGGTTGAGGCTGCGGCTGCCGGCGCGCATCGGTAGCCGCAGGCGCCGGTCTTCGGGAATCGCGGTGAAGACATCTTCCGGCAGGCCCGCGGTTTCGCAGCCGAACAGGAACACGTCGTTCGCGCGGAAGCGCGGCACATCGAAGCGCACGGTGCCGCGCGTGGACAGCGCGAACACCCGTGGTGTTTCGCCCGTGATCGAAGCGATGTCCGCGAGCGCGGCATCGAGGTCGTCGTGCACGCGCAGCGTCGCGTATTCGTGGTAGTCGAGCCCGGCGCGCTTGAGCTGGCGATCGTCGAGCGAGAAGCCGAGCGGGCGCACCAGGTGCAACGTGGCGCCGGTGTTGGCGCACAGGCGGATGACGTTGCCGGTGTTGGGCGGGATTTCCGGCCGATGAAGGACGATGTGGAACATGGTGGTGAAGTGTAGGGCGGGTCTCGACCCGCCATCAGCTCACCACGCAATCGCTTCTCCGCGCCAGTCGCGCAGCTGCAAGGGCTGCGATGCATCGGCGTCGTCGATCTGCCGCAGCAGGCCGGCAACCGCGTCCTGCGGCGAAACCTCGGCGTCGCTGCCACCCATGTCGGTTTGCACCCAGCCCGGGTGCAGCAGCGCGACCGCGATGCCGCGCGGCGCCAGCGCGTGCGCAGCCTGTACCGCGAGCATGTCCAGCGCGGCCTTGCTCGTGCAGTAGCTGGGCGAACGGAACTCGTGGCGCGTGCCGATCGAGGCCATCACGGTGGACACGAACGCGACCCTGCCGCCGTCGGCGAGTCGCGGCGCCAGCGCCTGCGTCAGCAGGAACGGGCCGATGGCATTGGTGCGCAGGCTGTCCTCGAGCACCGCGTCGCGCACCTGTCCCCAGCGTTCGCCCGAGTGCAGCACGCCGGCGTTGTTCACCAGCAGGTCGATGCGTGCCTCGTCGCCGGGCACCAGCGCGAGTTCGTGCACGAAGGCGGTGCGCGAGGCCTCGCTGGCGACATCCAGCGGCAATACCTGCAGGCGCCCCGGATGGGCGCCAGCGAGCAGGTTGAGGGCGGTGGCCTTGCCGGGCTGGCGGCAGGCGGCGATCACGCGTTCGCCACGCGCCAGCAACTGGCGGACGAACTCCAGGCCGAGGCCGCGGTTGGCGCCGGTGACGAGGGTGGTGCGCATGGGCATGGCACCAGCCTAGCGCGGTGCGCGTGAGGGCGTGGCGCAAGCGCTTGCGGGACTTGTGGCCTAGTGCGGCGAAGTCGCGCGGCCCGCTACCATGTGCGATTCGTCACAGTCCCGAAGGATCGGCCATGTCGCTCGCTTTCCGCCCCCGTCCCACCCTGGTCGGCTTGTCGCTCGCCGTCGCGCTCGCCGGTGGCATTGTCCACGCGCCCGCGGCATTTGCCGCGCCGGTTGCGGCCACCGCCGGCATCGACATCCCGTACACCCAGTTCACCCTGCCCAACGGCCTGCGCGTGATCGTGCACGAGGACCGCAAGGCGCCGGTGGTGTCGGTCGCGATCTGGTACCACGTCGGTTCCAAGGACGAACCCGCGGGCAAGACCGGCTTCGCCCACTTGTTCGAGCACCTGATGTTCAACGGCTCGGAAAACCACAAGGGCGAGTACTTCGAACCCTTCGAGAAGGCCGGCGCGTCCGACATCAACGGCAACACCTGGCTCGATCGCACGATGTATTTCGAGACCGTGCCGACCACCGCGCTGGACATGGCGCTGTGGATGGAATCCGACCGCATGGGCCACCTGCTTGGTGCGATCGACCAGAGCGTGCTGGACGAGCAGCGCGGCGTGGTCCAGAACGAGAAGCGCCAGGGCGAGAACGAGCCCTACGGTCGCATGGGCGAACGGGAACTGGCCGACATCTATCCGGCCAACCACCCCTACCACCACGACACCATCGGTTCGATGGCGGACCTCAACGCCGCGTCGCTGGATGACGTGAAGACCTGGTTCCGCGACTACTACGGCGCGGCCAACACCGTGCTGGTGCTGTCCGGCGACATCGATGCGAAGACCGCGAAGGAGAAGGTCGCGAAGTACTTCGGCGACATCCCGCCCGGCCCGCCGGTCGCGCGCCAGGCGCAGTGGGTTGCGCCGCGCACGACCTCGACGCGTTCGCAGATGGAAGACGTCGTCTCGCAGACGCGGATCCTGCGCGAATGGAACATCCCGGCGCGCAGCGAGCGCGACTTCGTGCTGCTCGACCTCGCCGCCGACGTGCTCGGCGGCGGCAAGACCTCGCGCCTGTACCAGCGCCTGGTGTACCAGGACAAGCTGGTGGATTCGGTTTCGGCCGGCGCCAGCCCGTTCGAATTGAGCAGCCAGTTCGAAATCACCGCCGACGTGAAGCAGGGCGCCGACCCGGCCAGGGTCGAGGCGGCCATTGCCGATGAAATGGCGAAGTTCCTCGCCAACGGCCCGAGCGCGGACGAACTCGCGCGGGTGCAGGCGCAGGACCGCGCCGGCACCATCCGCGGCCTCGAGCGCGCGCTCGGCAAGGCCTCGCGCCTGGGCGAGAGCGCGCTGTATCTCGGCAGCCCGGACGCATGGAAGCAGCAGTTCGCATGGCAGCAGCAGGCGACGCCGGCCGAAGTGCAGTCGGTGGCGAAGAAGTGGCTGGCGCAGGGCGACTACACCCTGACCGTGGTGCCGACCAAGACCGCGCCCAAGGTCGAGGACGTCGTCGGCCTGCCGGCTTCGCCCGATCGCCCGGCCGACATCGCCGGTGCCGACACCAGCAAGTTCACGGTCACGCCTACCGACGTCGATCGCAGCAAGGGCGTGCCGGCGGTGACCAGCTTCCCCGACCTGAGCTTCCCCAAGGTCGAACGCGGGCAGCTGAAGAACGGCATCGAGGTCGTGCTGGCCCAGCGCCATACCATCCCCGCGGTGAACGTGGCCCTGCAGTTCAATGCGGGCTACGCCAGCGATGCCGGCGCCAAGCTCGGCACCGCCAGTTTCACCAGCGCGATGCTGGACGAAGGCACGACCAAGCTCGATTCGGTCGAGATCGCGCAGCGCCGCGAACGCCTCGGCATGAACCTCGGCATCGGTTGCGGCCTCGACACCTGCAACGCCAGCGCGAACATGCTCAAGGCCAACCTCGCGCCGTCGCTGGCGCTGTTCGCCGACGTGGTCCGCAACCCCGCCTTCCGCGACGCCGACCTCGAACGCGTGCGCGCGCAGTGGCTCGCCGGGATCGCGCAGGAAAAGACCCAGCCGACCGGCCTCGCGCTGCGCACCTTGCCGCCGCTGATCTACGGCGCGGGCCATCCGTATGCGATCCCGTTCACCGGCAGCGGCACCGAAGCCTCGATCACCTCGCTGACCGCCGCCGACCTGCGCGCCTGGCAGTCGGCGTGGCTGCGCCCGGACAACGTGCGCATCCTCGTTGCCGGCGACACGACGCTGCCGGAAATCGTCAAGCAACTCGATGGCGTGTTCGGCGACTGGAAGGCGCCCGCCGCGGCGAAGGGCGCGAAGGACATCCCGACGGTGGCCGCGCAGCCGGCGCCGCGCGTGTTCCTGATCGACAAGCCCGGCGCGCAGCAGTCGCTGATCCTCGCTGGCGAGCTCGCGCCGCCGACCACCGCGCCGAACAACATCGAGATCAACACCATGAACGATGCGTTCGGCGGCCAGTTCACCGCGCGCCTCAACATGAACCTGCGCGAGGACAAGCACTGGGCCTACGGCGCCTACAGCTTCTCGCAGGACGCGCTGGGCCAGCGCCCGTTCATGCTGTACGCGCCGGTGCAGACCGACAAGACCGTCGAGTCCGCGGCCGAGGTGCTGAAGGAAACGCAGGACGTGATCGGCGCGCGCCCGCTGACCGCCGCGGAAATCGGCAAGGTCAAGGACAGCAACGTGCGCAGCCTGCCCGGTTCCTACGAAACCGCGGGCGCGGTGCTCGGCGCGCTGCAGGGCAATGCGCTGTACGGCCGCCCCGACGACTACGTCGCCACGCTCAAGCAGCGCATCGAGGCGCAGACCGACGACGCGGTGCGCGCGGCCGCGACCGAGGTGATCCACCCGAACGCGCTGACCTGGGTGATCGTCGGCGACTTGTCGAAGATCGAGGCCGGGGTGCGCGGGCTCAAGCTCGGCGAGGTGCAGGTGATCGACGCCGACGGCAAGCCGGTGAAGTGACGAGTTGGAAGTTCGTCGTTGGTGGTTGGTGGAGGCAGTTTCGAATGACCAACCACCAACCCCAACCACGAACCGTTCAGCCACCCATCGGCAGGATCCCCGCATGCGCATTTTCCTGATCCTCGTCCTCCTGCTTCCGCTCACCGCCTGCACCTGGGTACACATGGCCCCCGGCGCCAGCGCGGTCCGGGTGCTCGCCGCCGGCCCCGCGCCGGCCAACTGCGAGAACCGCGGCGAGGTCGAGGTTTCGGTGAAGGACAGCCTGGGGCCCTACGAACGCAACCCGCTGCGGGTTCGCGACGAACTGGAAACCCTCGCCCGCAACGAGGCGCCGGGCCTGGGCGGGGACAGCGTGCAGCCGCTGGATGGCCCCGAAGACGGCCGCCAGCGCTACACGGTCTGGCGCTGCCGGGGCTGAACCGAGACGGTTTCGGCAACGGGAACGGCCGGGGAGGCGTATCCTGTGCGGTTTCCGCCGCTTCACGGTCCGCGCCCCATGCTGTTCCAACACGTCGCCATCGCCGGCCTCGCCCACATCGACGCCCCGCGTCGCCTGAGCTCGGACGAGATCAACGCCCGCCTCAAGCCCACCCTCGACCGCCTCGGCATCAAGACCGACGTGCTCAAGGACATCGCCGGCATCCACGCCCGGCGCCTGTGGGATGAAGGCGTGCAGGCCTCCGACGCGGCGACCCTCGCCGGGGTGAAGGCGCTGGCCGACGCCGGCATCGACCCGGACAAGGTCGGCCTGCTGGTCAACACCTCGGTCAGCCGCGACTACCTCGAGCCCTCCACCGCCTCGATCGTCTCCGGCAACCTCGGCCTGCCCGACACCTGCCAGAACTTCGACGTGGCCAACGCCTGCCTTGCCTTCCTCAATGGCATGGACATCGCCAGCCGCATGATCGAGCGCGGCGAGATCGAATACGCGCTGGTGGTCGATGGCGAAACCGCCGACCTCGCCTACGAGAAGACCATCGAGCGCCTGCTCAACGGCGATGCGACCGAAGACCAGTTCAAGAACGAACTCGCGACCTTGACCCTGGGTTCCGGTGCGGCCGCCATGGTGCTGGCCCGCGCCGAACTGGTGCCGGGCGCGCCGCGCTACAAGGGCGGCGTCACCCGTGCCGCGACCGAGTGGAACAAGCTGTGCCGCGGCAACCTCGACCGCATGGTCACCGACACGCGCATGCTGCTGATCGAAGGCCTGAAGCTGGCGCAGAAGACCTTCGTCGCCGCCAAGCAGGCGCTGGGCTGGGTGGTGGAGGAGATGGACGAGTTCGTCATCCACCAGGTCAGCCAGGTGCACACCGCCGCGTTCGTGAAGGCCTTCGGCATCGACCCGAAGAAGGTGCTGACCATCTTCGGCGAGCACGGCAACATCGGCCCGGCCTCGGTGCCGATCGTGCTCAGCAAGCTGCGCGAGATGGGGCGCCTGAAGAAGGGCGACCGCATCGCCCTGCTCGGGATCGGTTCGGGCCTGAACTGCTCGATGGCCGAAGTGGTGTGGTGAGGTGAGCGAAAACGCTTTGCCGCCCTGCCCGCAATGCGGTTCGGCATACGCCTACGAGGACGGCAGCCAACTTGTCTGCCCGGAATGCAGCCACGAATGGTCGCCGAGCGAAGCCTCGGCGGAATCGGACGCGCTTGAAGTGCGCGACGCGGTCGGCAACCTGCTTGCCGATGGCGACAGCGTCACGGTCGTGAAGGACCTGAAGGTGAAGGGCGCCTCGAACGCGCTCAAGGTCGGCACCCGGATCAAGGGCATCCGCCTGGTCGACGGCGCCGACGGCCACAACATCGATTGCAGGATCGATGGCTTCGGCGCGATGGGGCTGAAGTCGGAATTCGTGAAGAAGGCCTGAGCCGCGCATCGCGCCCGGACGGGCGCTCCTACAATGTCGCGATGAACTTCCCCGATTATCCATTCGCCCCGAACCGCTTCGAGGTTCGTCCCGGCATCGCGATGTCCTACCTCGACGAGGGGCCGCGCGACGGCGAAGTGATCGTCATGCTGCACGGCAATCCGTCGTGGAGCTATTACTGGCGCCACCTCGTGCTGGGTTTGCGCGACAAGTACCGCTGCATCGTGCCCGATCACGTCGGCATGGGTCTCAGCGACAAGCCCGACGACGCGCGCTACGCGTACACGCTGCAGTCGCGGATCGACGACCTCGATGCCTTGCTGCGACACCTCGGCATCGACGGCCCGGTCACGCTGGCGGTGCACGACTGGGGCGGGATGATCGGTTTCGGCTGGGCATTGCGTGATCCCTCGCGCGTGCGCCGGCTGGTCGTCACCAACACCGCCGCGTTCCCGCTGCCGCCGGCGAAGCATTTCCCGAAGCGGCTGGCGATGGGCCGCGATTCGCGCATCGGCGGGTGGCTGATCCGCCGCTTCAACCTGTTCGCGCGCGGTGCCGCGCGGCTGGGCACCGAACGCAAGTTGCCGAAGGACGTGCGCGCGGCCTATGCCGGCGTCTACGACGGCTGGGACAACGCGATTTCCACCCTGCGCTTCATGCAGGACATCCCGCTCGGCGAAGGCGATGCGGCATGGCCGTTGCTGAAGGCCGCGGAAGCCGCGCTGCCAGGCTACGCGGATCGCCCGGCGTTCATCGGCTGGGGGCTGGAGGACTTCGTGTTCGACCGGCATTTCCTCTACGCATTCCGCGCCGCGCTGCCGAATGCGGAAACGCATGTGTTCGCGGACGCCAACCACTACGTGCTCGAGGACAAGCACGAAGTACTGGTGCCGGCGATCCGCGCGTTCCTGGACGCGAATCCGCTTTCGTGATGGTCGCGCCCAGATGGGCGCTCCTACAGCCAATCCCCCGGCACCAGCGGCTGCAATCCATGCACGGCGCGCGCGCGATCGCATTGCGGGCTCGGTGTGCCGTGTTCCCATGCCGCCTGCAATTCGCGACAGGGGCTGGGCCGTTGCGCGTAGACCGCGCATTCCACCCCGACCCCGACCTCGCCGCGCAGCGCGGCGCAATGCGGCCGCTTCGCCCAGGTGTCGCGCATCGCCAGCCGGTGCGCATCGAGGGGTTCGGTGAGTTGTGCCGGCAAGCCGGCGCTGTCCGCGCCCGGCGCGGTTTCGGACCAGTGGAAGGCGACGACGAAGGCGGCGCAGCAGGCGCCGCAGTCGAGGCAGGGATGTCGGCCGGACATGCGCCATTGTCGGCGACAATGTGCCGATGAGCGAAGCCTGCAATATCGCCGCCGCCCTGCCGCGGCTCGCGCGCGAACGTCCCGGGCAGGTCGCGATGCGCTGCCCCGGTCGCGGCGGGCGTTATGGCATCGAACTCACCTATGCGCAGCTCGACGCGCGCAGCGATGCCATCGCCGCTGGCTTGGCGAAACGCGGCATCGTCCGCGGCACGCGCACGGTGCTGATGGTGCGGCCGACGCCGGAGTTCTTCCTGGTCATGTTCGCGCTGTTCAAGGTCGGCGCGGTGCCGGTGCTGGTCGATCCGGGCATCGCCAGGCGCGCGTTGAAACAGTGCCTGGGCGAGGCGCAAGCCGAGGCCTTCATCGGCATTCCGCTGGCGATGCTGGCGAAGTCGCTGCTGGGCTGGGCGAGGGGCGCGCGCCTGCGCATCACCACCGGAGCGCGCGCGTTGTTCGCCGACGCTACCCTGGCCGAAGTCGAACGCGATGGCGCGGGCGCGAACTCGCAACTCGCGAACACGGCACCCGAGGACATCGCCGCGATCCTGTTCACCAGCGGCAGCACCGGGGTGCCGAAAGGCGTGGTGTACCGGCATCGGCATTTCGTCGCCCAGGTCGCGATGCTGCGCGATGCGTTCGGCATCGAGGCCGGCGGCATCGACCTGCCGACCTTCCCGCCGTTCGCGCTGTTCGATCCCGCACTCGGCCTGACTTCGATCATCCCGGACATGGATCCGACCCGTCCCGCGCGCGCGAACCCGCGCAAGTTGCACGCGGCGATCGCGCGCTTCGGCGTCGACCAGCTGTTCGGTTCGCCAGCCTTGATGCGGGTACTGGCCAAACACGGCGAGCCGCTGCCGACGCTCAGGCGCGTGACCAGCGCCGGTGCGCCGGTACCGCCGGAGGTGGTCGCGAAGCTGATTAAACTCCTGCCGGACGACGCGCGGCTGTGGACGCCCTACGGCGCGACCGAATGCCTGCCGGTGGCGGTGATCGAAGGGCGCGAACTGTTATCCCTGCGCGAACGCACCGAAACCGGCGCCGGCACCTGCGTCGGCCGTCCGGTGCCGCCGAACGAAGTGCGCATCATCAGGATCACCGACGATGCGATCGCCGAGTGGAGCGACGCCTTGCTCGTGGGCGCGGGCCAGGTCGGCGAAATCACGGTCGTCGGCCCGAGCGCGACCGATGCGTACTGGAACCGCGACGCGCAGACCCGGCTCGCGAAAATTCGCGAGACGCAGCCCGAAGGCGAATCGCGCATCGTCCACCGCATGGGCGACCTCGGTTATTTCGACCGCGAAGGCCGGCTGTGGTTCTGCGGGCGCAAGTCGCAGCGCGTGGTCGTCGACGCGGTCACGACGCTGTGCACCGAACAGGTGGAGCCGGTGTTCAACACGCATCCGGACCTCGCGCGCACGGCATTGGTCGGTGTCGGGCCACGAGGATCGCAACGTCCGCTGCTGTGCGTGGAACTGCAGCGCGGCGTGGATGCGAAGCAATGGCCGCGCATCGCCGGCGAACTGCGCCACCTGGCCGACGGCCTCGTGCACACCGCGAAGGTCGAGCGGTTCCTGCGGTATCCGAAGCCGTTCCCGGTCGACATCCGCCACAACGCCAAGATCGGCCGCGAAAAACTCGCGGCATGGGCGGCGAAAAACATTCCCTCCCCTTCAGGGAAGGGGAGGGGGTAAACAGCCATGAAAATTCTCGTCACCGGTGGTGGCGGCTTCCTCGGCCAGGCCCTGTGCCGCGGTCTGGTCGAACGCGGGCACGAGGTCGCGAGCTTCAACCGCGGTCGTTACCCGACGCTCGATGCGCTCGGGGTGCAGCAGTTGCAAGGCGACCTCGCCGACCGCGACGCGGTGCTGGAGGCATTCGCGGGCAAGTTCGATGCGGTCTTCCACAACGCGGCCAAAGCCGGCGCGTGGGGTTCCTACGAGAGTTACCGCTTGGCGAATGTCGTCGGTACGCAGAACGTCATCGACGCCTGCCGCGCCCACGCCATCGGTCGCCTCGTCCATACCTCGACGCCGAGCGTGACCCATCGCGCCACGCATCCGGTCGAGGGCGGCACCGCCGACAGCGTTCCCTATGGCGAAGGCTTCAAGGCGCCGTATGCCGCGACCAAGGCGATCGCCGAGCAAGCGGTGCTGGCCGCGAACGACGCGAACCTCGCCGTGGTCGCGCTGCGTCCGCGCCTGATCTGGGGCCCGGGCGATGCGCAGATCCTGCCGCGCCTGGTCGAACGCACGCGGGCGGGGCGGCTGCGCATCGTCGGCAGTGGCGACAACCAGGTCGACTGCACCTATATCGACAACGCCGCGCAGGCGCATTTCGATGCGTTCGAACACCTTGCACCAGGCGCGGCCTGCGCCGGCAAGGCCTATTTCATTTCCAACGGCGAGCCATGGCCGATGCGTGAACTCTTGAACGCGTTGCTGCGCGCCGCCGGTGCCCCGGAAGTGCACAGGCACCTGCCGTTCGGCGTCGCGTATGCCGCCGGCGTGGTGTGCGAAGGCCTGTGGCGCGCATTGCCGCTGAAGGGCGAGCCGCCGATGACCCGTTTCCTCGCCGAACAGCTGGCGACCGCGCACTGGTATTCGATGGAACCGGCGCGGCGCGACTTCGGTTACGTGCCGAAAGTGTCGATGGCCGAGGGCATGGCGCGGCTGCGCGCCTCGTTCGGGCGATAATCCGGGCATGAACGCCGCCCCGTTCAACTGGAAGCAGCCGGCCGGCCGTGCGCTGGAGGTCGCGCTCAACCGCATGCTCGCGCTCGATCCCGATGCGCAGTCGGCGCTGCGCGCGCTGGACGGACGCCGCGTCGGCCTGCGCGTCGAGTCGCCACCACTGGCGCTGGAAGTACGGGTCGAAGGCGATGCGCTGCGCGTGGGGCCGGTCGATGCGGAAACCGAACCCGACCTCGGCGTGCGCGGCACCCTCGCCGGCCTGCTCGGGCAGTTGCCGATGTTCCGTCGCGACGACGCCCCGCCGGTGGGCAAATTGCGGATCGAGGGCGACGCCGAACTCGCGCGCCGGCTGCAAACACTCGCGCGCAACTTCGATCCCGACTGGCAGCGTCCGTTCGCCGAGGTGTTCGGCGACGTCATCGGCGTTCAGGTCGCGAATGCGTTCGCGACCGCGCTGGAACAGGCGCGCGATTTCGCCAGCAACGGCGCGCAAGTCGCGGCCGAATTCGTGACCGAGGAAAGCCGCGACGTGGTGCCGAAGCCCGAACTCGACGCCTTCCACGACGACGTCGATGCGCTGCGCGACGATGTCGAGCGCCTCGCCGCGCGGATCGCGCGCCTGCCGCGCGCGGGGCATCGCGCATGAAGCCCGCGCTGCGGGCGATGCGCATCGGCCGGGTGCTGCTGCGCTATCGCCTCGACGACCTCGCCGCCGACACGCCGGCCGAACGCTGGCTGCGGCTCGCGCGTCCCTTCGTTCCTCGCGCCCCGAAAAAAATCGCCGCCTTGCCGCGAGGAGCGCGCCTGCGCCTCGCCTTGCAGGAACTCGGGCCGATCTTCGTCAAGTTCGGGCAGATCCTGTCCACGCGCCGCGACCTGATCCACGAGGACATCGCGGTCGAACTCGCGCTGCTGCAGGACCAGGTCGCGCCCTTCGACGGCGACACCGCGCGCAAGTTGGTGGAACAGGCGCTCGGTCGCCCGGTGACGGAGGCGTTCGCTTCGTTCGACACCGCGCCGCTGGCCTCGGCCAGCATCGCCCAGGTGCATGCGGCGACGATGTCCGGCGGTCGCGAGGTGGTGGTGAAGGTGCTTCGCCCCGATATCGAGAAGCAGATCGCCGCCGACGTGTCGCTGCTGAAGTGGATCGCCGGCATCGTCGATCGCACCCATCCGAACGCGGACAAGATCCGTCCGCGCGAGGTCGTGGCCGAAATCGAGAACACGCTCGCCGCCGAACTCGACCTGCAGCGCGAGGCGGCGAACGCCTCGGTGCTGCGCCGCAACTGGCAAGGTTCGCCCGACCTGTTCGTGCCGGAGCCGATCTGGTCGCATACCGCGCAGCGGGCGATGACGATGGAGCGCGTGCGTGGCATTCCCAGCGACGACATCGCCGCGCTGGATGCCGCCGGCATCGACCGCAAGGCGCTCGCGGCCAAGGGCGTGCGCGTGTTCTACCAGCAGGTGTTCCGCGACAATTTCTTCCACGCCGACGCGCACGCCGGCAACATCTGGGTCGATCCGGATCCGTCGCGCAAGGCCGACCCGCGCTTCATCGCGCTCGATTTCGGCATCGTCGGCCAGCTCTCCAGCGAGGACCAGTACTACCTCGCCGAGAACTTCATGGCGATCTTCCAGCGCGACTACCGCCGCATCGCCGAACTGCACGTGCAGGCCGGCTGGATGCCGTCGCACATCCGCATCGACGAACTCGAAGCCGCGGCGCGCGCGGTGTGCGAGCCCTATTTCACCCGGCCATTGAGCGAAATCTCGCTCGCGGAAGTGCTGGTGAAACTGTTCCGCACCGCGCAGCGCTACGAACTCACCCTGCAGCCCCAGCTGATCCTGTTGCAGAAGACCCTGCTCAATATCGAAGGCGTCGGTCGCCAGCTCGACCCGGAGATCGATATCTGGGCGGTGGCGAAACCTGTTCTCGAGAAGATCCTGGTCGAACGCTACAGCCCGCAGCGCCTGCTCGGCGAATTCCGCAAGCGCCTGCCGGAGATGGTGACGCAGGCGCCGGACATGCCGCGCTTGCTGCACGCCTGGCTGCAGCAGCAGGTCGAAGGCAAGCATGAACTGGCGATGCGTTCGCGCGACGTGCGCGAGATCGCGCAGCAGATCGCGGGCCTGCAGCGCCGGATCGTGGCCGCGATCCTCGGCGTCGGCCTGATCGTGGTCGCCGCGGTGCTGTACGCGCTCGAAGCCGGCGGCCCGCACTGGCTGGGCGTGCCGGTCTCGACCTGGATCGCCGGCCTCGGCGGCGTGTGGGCGCTGCTCGCGGCGTGGCCGCGGCGCTGAGGCCATGGGCGTGACGCCGCCGCCGTGGCAAGTCCGTGAATGGCTCAACACCGGTGCGCCGTTGTCGCTGGCATCGTTCCGCGGCAAGGTCGTGCTGCTCGAAGCCTTCCAGATGCTGTGCCCGGGTTGCGTCAGCCACGGCATCCCGCAGGCGCAACGCGCGCGCCAGACGTTTCCGGACGACGCGCTGGCGGTGGTCGGCCTGCACACGGTGTTCGAACACCATGAAGCGCAGGGCAGCGCCGTCGCGCTGCAGGCGTTCCTGCACGAGAACCGCGTGCGCTTCCCGATCGGCATCGATGCCCATGCCGACGGCGATCCGATTCCGCTGACCATGCGCGCCTACGCGATGCAGGGAACGCCGACCTTGCTGCTCTACGATCGCGTCGGCCAGTTGCGCATGCAGCGTTTCGGCGCGGTCGAGGACATGGCGCTGGGCGCGGCGATCGCAAGCCTGCTCGCCGAAGCCGCCTGAAACCACTCGCGATGGATGCCCGATCGCCGTTGCCGGTGTGCCTGCTCGACGAACGCCTCGCGATCGTCAACAAGCCCGCGGGGCTGATGGTGCACGACAGTGCGCTCGCGCGCGGCGAACGCGATTTCGCCGCCGATCGCCTGCGTGAACAGTTCGGCAGGCCGATCTTCCTCGTGCACCGGCTCGATCGCGCGACCAGCGGCTGCCTGCTGCTGGCGTTCGATCGCGATACCGCCTCGGCGCTCGGCAAGTCGCTGATGGCGCGCGACGTGGAAAAGGATTACCTCGCGGTCTGCCGCGGCTGGCCGGCGGAAGAAAACTTCACCATCGACCATCCGCTCGACGGCGGTCCCGGCAAGCCGCAGAAGAAACCTGCCATCACCGAGTTCGAACGCCTCGCCACCTGCGAACTCGACATTCCTTCGACTGGATTCGAAACCTCGCGCTACGCGTTGTTGCGCGCGCGACCGCTGAGCGGGCGTTTCCGCCAGATCCGCCGCCACCTCAAGCACGCCTCGCACCATCTCATCGGCGATACCAGCCACGGCGATGGCCGCCACAACCGTGCGTTCCGCATGCTCGGCATCGGGCGCATGCTGCTGCATGCGGAGCGCCTTGCGTTCGCGCATCCATTCACGGGCGAGCGCATCGAAGCCTTCGCATCGCCGGATGCGGAATTCGCCAAGGCGCTGGACTTGTTCGGCGAGGCTACTGCTTCGATTTCGGCGCCACTTCCGCGTCGATCATCGCCTTGACTTCGAGCATCGCATCGCGGGCGATCGGCTGGATTTCCCGCATGGTGACCGCCAGTACCTGCGGCGATTTCTTCAGGATCGAGGCGCCTTCCGGCGTGGAATAGAACGCAATCATCGCGTCCACTTCCTGCTTGTCGAACACCTGCGAATAGACCTTTCGCATGACCGGCTCCAGCGCCCCCCACGACATGTGCTTCATGGTGATGGCGTTGGTCTTCGTCAACACGTCCTGCATGCGCGCGCGATCCGCATCGGGGAGATCCTTGCCGAAGGCTTCCTGCACCATCGCCTGCTGGGAAGCGAACACCTGCTTCATGATCCCTTCCATCATCGACTGCGCATCAATCACCTGCAGCAGGCGGTCGATGTCGGCGTCGGAGGCTTGCGCAGGCGTAGATATGGTCGTCGACGCGGTATCGGCGGCCTGCGCGAAGACAGGAGCGAAGGGCATGGCGAGGACCAGGGCAAGGGCGATGCGGCGCATGGCGGGCTCCGGAGGAATGGCCGCATCCTCGCAATTCCGGTGCGGGGCGGCAACTGCGGACCGTTAGAATCCGCCGCATGCTGCAGATCGGACGCATCGCCATCCCCGACGAGGAACTGCTCGAACGCTTCGTGCGCGCGTCCGGGCCGGGCGGGCAGAACGTCAACAAGGTCGCGACCGCGGTCGAATTGCGCTTCGACATCGCCAACTCGCCCTCGTTGCCGGAACCTGTGCGCGAGCGCCTGCTGGCGAAGCGTGACCGGCGGGTGACCGCGGACGGCGTGCTGGTGATCGCGGCGCAGCGCTTCCGCACCCAGGAACGCAACCGCGAGGACGCGCGGGAACGGTTGGCGCACTTCATCGAAGCCGGCCTGCATGCGCCCAAGCCACGGATCGCGACCAAGCCGACGCGGGGTTCGAAGGAACGCCGCTTGGGCGAGAAACGCGGACGTGCGACGATCAAGCAGGGACGCAGCGGGCGGGGCTGGGATTGAGCGAGGCAGGACACGACGACGTGGTGCTGGCGTTGCCGCCGAGCGCGCCGCGGATGCCGCGCAACCGTTTCGCCGAATGGCTGGGGCGCGCGATCCTGCGCGCCGGCGGCTGGCGCATGGTCGGCGCGCTGCCGGATCTCCCCAAGGTGGTGCTGATCGCCGCGCCGCATTCCTCGAACTGGGATGGGCTGTGGGGCTTCGCCGCCAAGCTCGGCATGGGCGTGAAGCTGTCGATCCTCGGCAAGGACAGCCTGCTGCGGATTCCGGTGCTGGGCGCGTTGCTGCGCTGGCAGGGCGTGATCCCGGTGGACCGCAGCGCGGCGCACGGGGTAGTGGACCAGGCGGCCGAGGCGATCCGCAATGCCGAGCGCATGTGGTACACGATCGCGCCGGAAGGCACGCGCAAGTGGGTGGATCGCTGGAAGCCCGGGTTCTGGCACATCGCGAGCCGCGCCGGGGTGCCGGTAGTCCCGGCGTATTTCGACTACGCCAGCAAGACGATTGGTATTGGCCCGCCGTTCGTGCCCGGCGTGGACATGCACGCCGACATCGCCGGCATCCAGCGCTGGTACCGGCCTTACCGCGGCCGCAACCACGACGTGGTGCAACCGCCCGCCTGAAGCCGGGCGTGCCGGAAACCTCCCTTTGCCGCCGCCGCGCTGCCGCTGCGTGGCAGGTATCGATCTTGTCCAGGCGGCGGAGGCATGGACCCGCCCGGCTCCACTCGTCGCAGGCGTGGCCGGTTCCGCATGCCCCCTGCGTCTGTAGACAGGGCACTCGTCGGATTCTTTCCGACTTCGGGGGAAGCGCCGTGCATGTCCTGATTACCGGCGGGGCGGGTTTCATCGGCTCCCACCTCGTCGACCTGCACCTTGGCTGCGGAGACCAGGTGCATGTCGTCGACGATCTCTCGACCGGCGTCCGTTCCAATCTGGCCGCGCACGAGGACAACCCCGAATTCCGCTTCGACGAAGCCGACGTCCTGACCTGGGACCGGCTAGACCGCGCGGTAGGTTGGGCCGACCGCATTTACCACCTCGCGGCCGTGGTCGGGGTCTACCGGGTGATCGCCGAACCCACCAAGGTGCTGGCCACCAACATCGCCGGCACCGAACGCCTGCTGCGCGCCGCGCACAACGGCGGCTGGCAGCCGCAGGTGGTGATCGCCTCCAGTTCCGAGGTGTACGGGCACAACGACGAACAGGTATTGCGCGAGGACCAGGACCTCGTCGTGAGCACGCGCGCCGGCACGCGCTGGGGTTATTCGGTCAGCAAGATCGCCGACGAAGCGCTGGGCCTGTCCTATGCACAGCGCTTCGGCATTCCAACGGTGATCGCGCGGTTCTTCAACACCATCGGCCCGCGCCAGGTCGGCCGCTACGGCATGGTGGTGCCGCGCTTCGTCGCCCAGGCCGTGCGCAACGAACCGATCACGGTGTTCGGCGGTGGCGCGCAGACGCGTTCGTTCTGCGATGCGCGCGATACCGTGGTCGCGCTGGACGCGCTGGCCACCCATGCGCAGCGCGACACGCTGGTCGCCAACGTCGGCAATGATCGCGAAATCAGCATCTGCGATCTCGCGCGACTGGTCATCGCGCGCGCCAGGAGCCGTTCCGCCATCATCGACGTGCCGCTGAAGGAAGCCTACGGCGAGGATTTCGAGGACATCCGTCGCCGTCGCCCGGATCTCACCCGCCTGCGCCGCCTGACCGGGTTCCGCCATCGCTTCACGTTGGAACAAACCATCGACGACTTGATCGAGACCGAACGTCACCGCATGGCGGAGGAACACGATGGCAACCGCACCCTGGTTCGTCCTCAGTCCGAACGCGTTGCTTAGCGCGGTCGGTCTGCTGCGCGGGCCCGACAGGACCGTCCCCACCCCCGCGGAGGACTGGCGCGTCGCGGTCGTGGACGTGGTCATCCCGGCGTACCGGGAAGAGGACAACATCATCCACTGCCTCGCCTCGCTGGCACGGCAGACCAAGCGCCCGCGCCACATCATCCTGGTCGAGGACGGGGCCAGGGACGAAACCGTGCCGCGCGCGAAGGAATACGCCGCCACGGCCGGGCTCGAGCTCACCGTGATCGAGCGCGCCGCTTCGATCGGCAAGACCCCGACGATCAAGCGCCAGGCACGCGAATTCGATTCCGATGTCGAGTTCATCCTCGATGGCGATACCTTCCTCGAATCGCCTGAATACATCGAACGTTGCGTGCAGGAGCTGTACCAGGGCGTGGGCATCGCCAGCGCCTGCGGCACGATCCTGCCGATGCGTCCGAAGGATCGGCACGCGCTGACGCAGACGCCGGAATTCCGGAAGTGGCACGGCGCGCCGACCTACGACGACCCGCACCGCCGGCGCGGGATGCTGCATTCGTTGTGGTGGTTGATCACCAACACCTACCGCGAATGCCTGTACCAGTTCCTGCAGCGCTTCGTCTACAAGGGACAGATGGTGTTCTTCGGCGGCATCACCAACCCGGTGGGTTGTGCGGTCGCCTATCGACGCAAGTACATCGAGAACCTGTTCGCCCGCTACGAACCGATCTTCGGCGACGACCTCACCAACTCCGAGGACATCTTCATCGGCTTCGCGCTCAACTACGAGGGCTACCGCAACATCCAGCTGCAGGACGTGCTGGCGCGATCGGAAGAACCCGAAGTGCAGCGCCTGCCGCGACAGATCTACCTGTGGTCGTCCTCGTTCCTGCAGAGTTGCTACTATTTCGATCCGCTGCTGCGCACGCCGTTCAAGGCCTTCCGGCGCTGGCGCAAGCGCCGCCAGGAGAAGGCGAGCGGGATCGAGGAACTGCGGGTCGTGGAGGAACAGTACCGGCAGGCGTTCGGGGACAAATACACGCTCGAATACGGCCGCCCGATCGGATGGGCGATGTTCCTCTCCGCACTGGAGAAGATCGGCTTCCCGACCGCGATCGTGATCCTGCTGATCCTGCGCATGTGGGAGCCGCTGGCGGTGACCCTGATCGCCGAGGTGCTGATGTCGACGGCGGTGCTGTTCATCGTCGCGCGCGGCGCGCACCTCGCGACCGCGTTCAAGGGCCTGCTGATGACCCCGGTGCGCTACGCGATGATCCTTGCCGACACCTGGACCATCGGCCGTTTCGCGTTCGATTTGTGGATTACGGGGAACCGCAAATGGCGCAAATGACGCCCCGCCTGCTACTCGCCAGCGCGCTCGCGCTCGCCACCGCGTTCGGCAGCGCCCACGCGCAGGAGGCCGATACTGACGGCTCCAGGCCGCAACCGCTCGACGAGCAGGCGCGCGATGCGGCCATGGCCGGTCGCAACAACGAGGCCTTGCGCCTGATCGACCAGTTCCTCGCCGCGCACCCGGATGACCGCGCCGCGCTGCTCGATCGCGCGCGCTACCTCGGTTGGCGCGGGGATTACGCCAAGGCGATGGACACGCTCGCCAGGTTGCCGCAGGACGACGCCGATGCGAACACCCTGCGCGCACGCACACTGGCCTGGGCCGAACGCCGCCACGGGGCGGTGAGGATCAACGCGGCGCTGTATGCCGAGACGCCGGACGATTACGACACGGCCTGGACCGAGGCGCTCGCGCACAAGCTCGGTGCATGGCCGCAGCAAGCGTTGCCGGCGCTGGCGGCTGTGCAGCAGATCAAGCCCGACGACCAGGACAGCCGCGACCTCGCCAGGGCGGTGCGCCTGCCGCTGTTCTCGTCGGTGTCGCTGCCGTTCTCGCATTACAGCGATTCGGACGACATCGAGATCCGGACCTGGCCGTCTGCGGAACTCGACCTGCGCCTCGCGGATCGCTGGCGCTTGCTGGCGAACCTCACCCGGCGCGAACTGAGCGCGCCGGCGACCGGGCCGTTCGCACCGGTCACCGGTGGCGACGGCGTGGACGAAGACCGCGTCGGCGTCGGCCTGCGTTTCGCAGCCTCGCCCTACACCGTGGTCGAAGGCTGGTACGGGCGTTCCTCGCTCGATCCCGGCGACAGCGCCGGATTCGCGCGCCTCGCATTGTCGCTGCAGCCGAACGACGACTGGAATTTCGGCGTCGCCCTCGACCGCGACCGCGTCGACGAATCGCCACGCGCGATCTCGCTGGGCCTCATGCGCAACGGCTTCGGCGCGAGCGTGCGCTGGGCCCCGACCCTGCGCGACACGGTATCGCTGCAGGCGGACCTGGGCCACTACAGCGATGGCAACGACCGTCGCGGCCTGCAGCTCGAATACAGGCGCGCGGTATGGCGTGGCGGGATGTCGCTGGATCTCGGCGCGCAGGCGGAATACGTCGGGTTCTCCGACAGCGCCTTCACCGCCAACGGCTATTACGCACCGGAAAATTATCGCCGCCTGGCGCCGATGGCCTCCGCGTACTTCAACCTGGGCAAGGAAGCGGGCCTGTATGTCTCGGTCGCCGAAGGCGTGCAGCGCGACGAAACCTTCGATGGCTGGAAGCGCGCCAGCGACATCGGCGCGGAACTCACGCTCGGCATCTTCACCCACTGGCAACTTGTCGCCAGCGCCGGGCATACCAATCGGCTCAACGAGTTCGGCCGTTACGATGGCACCAGCTACGGCCTGGCGCTGCGTTATCGCTTCTGCGAGTTCCGCGCCGACCGCTGCCCGCGACCCTGACGTTCAGCGTTCCGACGGGCCGCTGGCGTAGGCGTCGCGCGGCGCCGACAGTTCGGGCTGGATCAGTTCGACGAAGGCGCGCGCCTGCGCGCTGAGGAACTTGCCCTTGCGCATCACCACCCCGTAGCTGCGCGGCGGGAACCAGCGCGCCAGCGAGCGCGCGGCCAGGCGTTGGCGGTCGGCCTCGGTCAGGCAGATCGCGGTGACGATGCTGATGCCCAGGCCCATCGCCACGTACTGCTTGATCACCTCCCAGCCGCCGACTTCCAGCGCCACCGTGTACGGCACCCGGTTCTGCTGGAACACCAGGTCGACGAGTCGATAGGTGGTCAGGCGCTTGGGCGGCAGGATCAGGCCGTAGGGCGAAAGATCGGCGAGCTCGAGCTCGCGCTTGTGCGCCAGCGGATGGTCGGGCGGGGTGATCAGCATCGGCTCGAAGCGGTACACCGGGGTGTAGCCGAGGTCGGCCGGGACATCGAGCATCGAACCGACTGCGAGGTCGACCGCATCGCTGCGCAGCAGGTCGAGGCCGCTGGCGCCGGTGACGTTGTGCAGGCTCAGGCGCACATCGGGATGGCGTTCGCGGAAGGCTTCGACGATGCCGGGCAGCAGATAGAGGATGGTCGAACTGCCGGCGGCGACATTGAGTTCGCCTGCGTCCAGGCCGCGCACCTGTTCGCGGAAGTTCGCCGCCAGCCCGTCCAGGCCTTCGACCAGCGGCCGCGCCATCGCGTACAGCAGTTCGCCTTCGCGGGTCGGGGCGAGGCGCCGGCCGCTGCGCTCGAACAGGCGCACCCCGAGTTCGCGCTCCAGCGCCTGCAATTGCAGGGTCACCGCCGGCTGGCTGAGGTAGAGGGCCTCGGCCGCGCGCGAAACCGAACCCAGCCGCGCGACCTGGCAAAACGCCCGCAGCGGCTTCAGGCGCGAGCCCTTGTAGGCGAAGCGGAGGGCGGCGGATGTGGATTCAACCATTCCCGGGAATCGAATATTTAATCTACAAATACTAATCATTGATAAATCTGTTTTGTCAAATACAACACGCTGCCGCATGGTCTGGCTCCACGTTGGATCGCGGAGTCATCGATGTCGGCAGTGCTGCAGCAGGCCCCCGGGCCGGAGTTCGAAGGCGAAATCGAGATCGCCGGCCACGCTCCCGGGCAGGACGCGCTGCTGACCCCGGCCGCGCTGGCCTTCCTCGCCGACCTGCACCAGCGCTTCGAGGGCGAGCGTCGGGTCCTGCTCGAGGCCCGGGCTCGTCGCCAGGCCGGATTCGATGCCGGGGCGCTGCCCGACTTCCGCGCCGACACCGCCGCGATCCGCGCCGGGGACTGGCGGGTCGCCCCGATCCCGGCCGCGCTCCAGGACCGGCGGGTCGAGATCACCGGGCCGGTCGACCCGAAGATGGTGATCAACGCGCTGAACTCCGGCGCGAACTGCTACATGGCCGACTTCGAGGATTCGACCGCCCCGACCTGGACCAACCTGATCGAAGGCCAGCGCGCGCTGCGCGAGGCAGTGGTCGGCACGCTCGATTTCGTCAACGAGTCGGGCAAGCACTACGCGCTGAAGCCGGAAGCCGAACGCGCGGTGCTGATCGTGCGACCACGCGGCTGGCACCTCGACGAGAAGCACGTGCTGCTCGATGGGCAGCGCGTGTCGGCTTCGCTGTTCGATCTCGGCCTGTTCTGCTTCCACAATGCCGCCGCGCTCGCGGCAAAGGACCGTGGTCCGTACTTCTACCTGCCCAAGCTGCAGGCGATGGAGGAAGCTGCGCTGTGGGATCGCGTGCTCGCGCATGTCGAAACCGCGCTCGGCCTGCCGCACGCGCAACTGAAGGCGACGGTGCTGATCGAAACCTTGCCGGCCGCGTTCGAGATGGACGAGATCCTGCACGCATTGCGCGAGCGCATCACCGGCCTCAACTGCGGCCGCTGGGATTACATCTTTTCCTACATCAAGACGCTGCGCGCGCATCGCGACCGCGTGTTGCCGGAACGCGCGCAGGTGACGATGGCGCAGCCGTTCCTGAAGGCGTATTCGGAATTGTTGATCCGCACCTGCCATCGCCGCGGTGCGCATGCGATGGGCGGGATGGCCGCGCAGATCCCGATCGCGAGCAATGACGATGCGAACGCTGCCGCGATGGCGAAGGTTCGCGCGGACAAGCAGCGCGAGGTCGCTGCCGGCCACGACGGCACCTGGGTCGCGCATCCGGCGCTGATCCCGCTGGCGCGCGAGGTGTTCGATGCGCAGATGCCGGGCGCGAACCAGCACGCAACGTTGCGCGAGGACGTCGAAGTCGTCGCCGGCGATCTGCTGCGCCCCTCCATCGGCACGATCACCCGCGCCGGATTCGACGGCAACGTCGAGGTCTGCGTGCGCTACCTCGCCGCGTGGCTGGACGGCAACGGTTGCGTGCCGATCCACCACTTGATGGAAGACGCGGCGACCGCGGAAATCGCCCGCGCGCAGCTGTGGCAGTGGCTGCACCACGCAGGCCTGCACCTCGACGACGGCACGCCGGTCGACTGGGCGCTGTTCGAGCGCGTGCTGCTGAACCTGCCCTCGCGCCTCGCCGGCGAATCGTTGCCGGGCGCGGCGCGCGTGCGCGAAGCCATCGCCATGCTCGAAGCGCTGACCACCAGCGCCGCGCTCGCCGAGTTCCTGACCCTGCCCGCCTACGAACGCATCGATTGAGCGTTACCGCCACGCCGCCTCGCCCTCCACACAGGACACGTCCATGAAGCCCACGCTCCCCACCGCCGAACAACTCCGCCTCGACTGGACCAACAACCCGCGCTGGGCCGGCATCACCCGCAACTACACCGCCGAGGACGTGGTGCGCCTGCGCGGAACCGTCGCGATCGAACATTCGCTCGCGAAGCTCGGCGCGGAGAAGTTGTGGAAGTCGCTGCACCACGAGGATTTCGTCAACGCGCTCGGTGCGCTCACCGGCAACCAGGCGATGCAGCAGGTCAAGGCCGGGCTGAAGGCGATCTACCTCAGCGGCTGGCAGGTCGCGGCCGACGCCAACCTTGCCGGGCAAATGTATCCGGACCAGTCGCTGTATCCGGCCGACTCGGTGCCGGCCGTGGTCAAGCGCATCAACAACGCGCTGCTGCGCGCCGACCAACTGCACCACGCCGAGGGCGACGACAGCATAGATTTCCTGCAGCCCATCGTCGCCGACGCGGAGGCCGGCTTCGGCGGCGTGCTCAACGCGTTCGAACTGATGAAGTCGATGATCGAGGCCGGTGCCGCCGGCGTGCACTTCGAGGACCAGCTCGCCAGCGTGAAGAAGTGCGGGCACATGGGCGGCAAGGTGCTGGTGCCCACGCGCGAGGCGGTGGAGAAGCTCAATGCCGCGCGCCTCGCCGCCGACGTGATGGGCGTGCCGACCCTGGTCGTCGCGCGCACCGACGCCGAGGCCGCCGACCTGCTCACTTCCGACATCGACGACAACGATCGGCCGTTCTGCACCGGCGAGCGCACGGTGGAAGGTTTCTACAAGACCCACAAGGGCCTCGACCAGGCGATCAGCCGCGGCCTCGCCTACGCGCCCTACGCCGACCTGGTCTGGTGCGAAACCGGCAAGCCCGACCTCGACTTCGCGCGCAAGTTCGCCGAAGCGATCCATGCGAAGTATCCGGGCAAGCTGCTGGCCTACAACTGTTCGCCCTCGTTCAACTGGAAGAAGCACCTCGACGACGCGACCATCGCGAAATTCCAGAAGGAACTCGCGGCGATGGGCTACAAGTTCCAATTCATCACCCTGGCCGGTTTCCATGCGCTGAACTACTCGATGTTCCACCTCGCCCACGGTTACGCGCGCCGGCAGATGAGCGCCTTCGTCGAACTGCAGGAATCGGAGTTCGCCGCCGCCGAGCGCGGCTTCACCGCGGTCAAGCACCAGCGCGAGGTCGGCACCGGCTATTTCGACGCGGTGACCCAGACCATCCAGGGCGGCGCCTCGTCGACGGTGGCGCTGAAGGGCTCGACCGAGGAGGAACAGTTCCACGGCGAACGCGCCGCCGCCTGACAACGCGGCCCGCGGATCCGCATTCAGGCCGGTGGTATGCTCGCTGGCCTGGATCGGGGGCGGGGGCGCATGGACGAAGGTCGTGGCAATGCGATCGCGATGGAGCCGCTCCTGCGCAGGCAGGACGGGGTGATCGTGGACGCCGCGCTGAGCCCGTCGGAGCTGGCGCTGTTCGATGCCGTCGGCCGCCGCCGCAGCGCCGCCGCCGGTGAACGCCTGTTCGCGCGCGGCGACAACGGCCACACCATGTTCGTGATCCTCGATGGCCGGGTCGAACTCGACTTCGGCGGCGACCTCGCGCGCAAGACCCTCGGTCCCAGCGAATTCTTCGGTGAACTCGGGCTGCTGGTCGGCGACCACGTGCGCAGCGCCGCCGCGCGCGTGCTCGCGCCGGTCGAACTGATCGAACTTGGCGATGCCGAACTCGAACGCCTGCTCGACCGCGACCCGCGCCTGGTCGCGCAGTTCCTGCATCGCGCCATCGCCCGCATCGTGCGCAACGAGCAGGTGCTGACGCATCGCCTGCGCCGCCACAACCATGAATTGCAGGACGCGCTGGACCGCCTGCGCGCGGCGACCCAGGCGCTGACCCGCAGCGAGGAACTGGTTCGCCGCGACGACCTCACCGGCCTCGGCAACCGCCGCGCTTGCCAGGAGCACGTCGAGCGCCTGGTCCGCGACCACCTTCTCGGCGGGCATGCGTTGTTGTTGGTCGATTGCGACGCGTTCAAGCGCGTCAACGACCTGCATGGCCACCAGGCCGGCGACCGCGTGCTGATGAACGTGGCCAATATCCTTACCTCGGTAACCAGTGTCGGCGACACCGCCTGCCGCTTCGGTGGCGACGAGTTCGCGATGCTGGTGCATGCGCGCGACCAGGCCGACCTGCAGCGCATGGCCGAGTTCATCGTCGGCACCGCGCGCGGCCTCGCCGCGATGCAGGCCGAGCCGCCGGCGATCTGCACGTTGAGCATCGGCGGCTGCTGGCTCGATCCCGATGCGGGGTGGAACGACTGGTACGCGCGCGCCGACGCCGCGCTGTACCGGGCCAAGCGCGCCGGCGGCGACCGCATCGCCTGGCACGTGCCCGGGGAATCCTGAGCGCCGGCCGTGGCCGCCAACACGCCCATCGATCCCGCCATCGACACGGTCGTCGAAAGCCGGGCGGGTGTCGTGCCGCAACTGCGCACGCTGCTGCTGACCGACCTGTGCAATTCCACCGCGCTGGTCGAGAAGCTCGGCGATGCGCGCGCCGCGGAACTGTTCCAGGCCCACGACCGGCTCGTGCTGGAACTGCAGCAACGCTGGCGCGCGCGCCTGATCGATCGTTCCGACGGCCTGCTGCTGCTGTTCGAACGCGCCATCGACGGCCTCGGTTTCGCCCTCGACTACACGCGCGGGCTGCGTGATCTCGGCAAGGAACACGGCACCACGCTGCAGGCGCGCGCCGGCCTGCATGTCGGCGAAGTGCTGACCTGGCAGAACAGCAGCGAGGCGGTGAACCTCGGTGCCAAGCCGCTGGAAGTCGAAGGCCTGGCCAAGCCGATGGCCGCGCGCTTGATGACCCTGGCGCGGCCCGGGCAGATCCTGGTGTCGGCGGTGGCCGAACCGCTGGCGCACCGCGCCGCGCGCGAGCTCGGCCCGCGCGGCGAACAGCTGTTGTGGAAATCGTGGGGGCGCTGGCGCTTCAAGGGCGTGCCCGGCGCGCAGGAAATTTTCGAAGTCGGCGAGGCCGGGCTCGCGCCGCTGCGCATGCCGCGCAACGGGTCCAAGGCCTGGCACGACACGCCATTGTGGCGGCGTCCGGCGGCGCTGGTTGCGGAAGCCGCGCTATTGGCGGGCCTCGCGGTCGGAACCTGGTTCGCGACCCGGCCGCAGCCGGCGATTGCTTTCGCCGAACGCGACTGGGTGGTGGTCGGCGACCTGCGCAACGTCACCGGCGACGCGCGCCTGGACGATGCGCTGGAACAGGCGTTCCGCATCAGCCTGGAGCAGTCGCGCTACGTCAACGTGCTCAGTGACCTCAAGGCGCAGGACACGCTCGCGCGCATGCGCCGACCGGCCGGGACCACGCTCGACCGCGCCATCGCCTCGGAAATCGCGCTGCGCGACGGCGCGCGCGCGGTGATCCTGCCGACGGTGGCGGAAGTCGGCGGCCACCTGCGCGTCAGCGCGGAAGTGGTCGATCCGCATTCGCAAACCACGGTGTACGCGGCCTATGCCGACGGCAAAGGCGCAAGTTCCGCGCTCGCGTCCGTGGACGAGGTCACCGAGGAACTACGGCAGAAGCTGGGCGAAGCGCTGGAATCGGTGCAGAAGGATTCCAGGCCGCTGCCGCAAGTCAGCACGTCCAACCTCGACGCGCTGAAGGCCTATGCGCTTGGCCAGGAGGCCTACGGCAAGGATCGATTTTCCGATGCCTTGCAGCTGTATCAACAGGCCACCACGCTGGATCCGGCGTTCGCGCTGGCATGGATCGGGCAGGCGCGCAGCCTGACCACGATGGTGCGCACCGCCGACGCGATGGCGCCGCTGCACAAGGCGCAGCAATTGCGCGACCACCTGCCGACGCGCGAGGCGATGTACCTCGACGGCTGGTCCGCGGAGCTGGAGGCGCCGGAACAGGCGCTGGAGAAGTGGCGGCTATTGACGCAGATCTATCCCGATTACGGGCCGGGGTTCGCCAACATGGCGATCCACTTGCAGTACCAGAACCGCTTTTCGGAAATGCTGCCGTACCTGCGTGAGGTGCTCGATGCCCCGGAGGACTTCCCGGCGCAAACCTACGATTGGTTGGGGCGTGCGCAGCTTGGCATGGAAAACTACGCCAAGGCTGCGGAGATGTTCGACAAGGCGTTGCAGGAAAAAGGCGACGACAGCTTGCGCCGCCGCGCGGACGTATTCGCGGTACAGCGCAAGTTCGCCGAAGCGGAAGCGCTGCTGGCCAAGGCGCCTTCGGACAACATCTACCTATGGATCGACCGCATCAGCGTGGCCGCGGACCAGGGCGAATGGACGGACGCACTGCAGCGTCTGGATGCCGCACGGAAGGTCGCCAGGACAGTCGAAGGCGATCCGATCCGCTTGCGCGCGTTCGCCGTGACCGAGGCGTCACTGCTGCTGGCGATGGACCGCAAAGCCGAAGCGGCGAAGCTCGCGACGGAAACCGCTCGTCAATCCCTGCTGGCGCTGGATCGCGATACGCCTGCCGACCTGCCGGACGAACTGGATTTGGCCCTGTCCGCGACGCTGGTTGCGCAGCGCGCGGGGGAGGGCGGCGTGGCGACGGATGTGCTGGCCGCGGTCGATGCGCATCAGCACTTGCGCGGTCTTCCGTACATTGCCGAAATGCAGGCCGTCGTACGCGCATGGCAATCGATCGAGGCAGATCGAGGCAAGGAGGCCATAGCGCTGCTCAAGCCGTTCGTGGACGGTTCGGCGCGCTACCAGACGCACCGGGCCTTGATGCAGGCCTACCTGCTTGCCGGAGATCGCGATTCCGCGATGAAGCAGGCCAAATGGCTCCAGCAGAAACGCGGGCTTGCCTATATCGAGCAGGGTTGCGGCCAGTGCAGGCAGACCTTGAACGTCATCGACAGCAATCAGTCCAGTTCGATCATCGATGTCCGGGAACCGGCGACGACCGCGCAATAAAAAGCCCGCCCGAATCGGTGGGCCCTTGAATCCCGAAAACCTCGAATCATTTCTTGGGCCGTGACGCCGCGGTGTCGATGTTCAACCTGATCGGGCCCATCGACAGGCCTGCCGTCAGCATCGTCTTCAGCTCATCGCGCGCCTTCACGATTTGCGCCTTCGGTGCGATGCTGTCGATCTGGCAGCACCCCCCGGTCAATGCCGCCGCGTCCTTCGGGTGCCCGACCTTCACCAGCGCAGCGGCTGGATCGGCCTTGAACAGCCGGCGGAATTCGTTGTCGGTGCCCAGCTTGTCCAGCAGCTTGTCCGCGACCTTCGGATCCAATGCGGGCGTCGTTTTCTTGGTTGCCATTTCCCCGTTCCCCCAGTGCCCGTTGCGGGCGTTGCGCGACTCTAGCCTTGCCCGCGATGGGCGGCAACCGTAACGTGGCGCGTCGTTCCCCGAATCGCCCGCCATGCGCGTCCGCCGCTGCGCCGTCCTCTACCTCGAACCGCGCGAAGACACCGCCTTCGACTTCGCGTCCCTGCTCGCCGGCGGCGACGGTCTCGCACGAACGCGCCGCTGGATCGCGCTGGCGCCGCACCTGGGCGGGGAAGTCGAGGTCGATGCCGCCGAACGCGAACTACTGGGCACGCTCAGCCCGGAACGCTGGGTCTCCGGCAATGAAGTGCCGGCCGAATCGCGACCTGCGCTGCGGCGGCTGCTGAAGATCGGGCTGGCGATCGGTTCGACCCGCGCGCACGTCGTGCATCGCGAAGCCGACGAACGCCTGCGCGACGCGCACTGGCATCCGCTGGCGGCGACGCTGCATGCCTTCACCCGCTGGGACGACGCCGACGCGGTGAAGAACATGCAGGACAGCCACACCGAAACCGCGACCGAGATGCGCGAGACGCTGGGGCCGCCGCCGCCGGAAGCCGACGCCATCGGCGGTGCCGGCGCACGCATTCCGCTTGCACGCGTGGCCGGCAACGACTTCGACGCACTGCTCGCGCGGCGTGCGACCTGCCGCAATTTCGATCCGGCGAGACCGTTGCCGGGGAACTTGTTCGCGCAACTGCTGCAGCGCGTGTTCGCGGCGCAGGCCGAGGTGCGCGTCGGCGACGACACCGTGTTCCTGAAGAAGACCAGTCCTTCCGGCGGCGGCCTGCATCCGACCGAGGCCTACCTCGTCGTCCAGCATGTCGATGGCATCGCGCCGGGGCTGTACCACTACCACGCCACCGCGCATGCGCTGGAACCCATGCCCGCGCCGCAACTGCCGATCCGCGATTTCCTGATGCAGGCGACGGCGCAGCAGCACTGGTTCGCCGAGGCGCACGCGGCGGTGGTGCTGGTGCCGCGCTACGACCGCACGTTCTGGAAATACCGCCGGCACATGAAGGGCTACCGCGTGGTCGCGCTCGAGGCCGGGCACCTGTCGCAGACGCTCTACCTCGCCGCCACCGAGGCCGGGCTGGGTGCGTTCATCACCGCCGCGATCAACGAGAAGCCGCTGGAACGGGCATTGGGCCTCGACCCGCTGCGCGAGGGCGCGCTCGCCATCTGCGGTTTCGGCTGGCGCGGCGACACGATGGACACGATGGAGCTCGACCCGAATGGCGCAGTGTGGGAGCCGGCGTCGCAGTGACGTGGGCGATCAGCGCCGGTCGCCGCTGATCAGGCGTTCGCCGAGGCCGCTGAACTTCAGGCCCACGCGTTCGACCCGGTCCTCGCGCACGGCGCGTGCCACCAGGGTCGCCGCACGCCCCAGCGGCAGGCGATCGCCGACCTGCGGAGTGCCGTCGAAGCGTTGGTCGAACAGGTCGGCGGCAGTGATCGCGGCGAAGCGCAGCGGCAGTTTCAGTCCGTAGAACTCCGCCAGTTCGCCCAGCGGCACGTCGCCGGGCAGGGTGAACACGCCGAAGGTTTCCTGTTCGGCGGCGCGTGCGGCGCGGCCTTCGGCGAACAGCCAGTCCAGCCGGTGTGCCTGCCCGGCCGGACTGAGGAAGTAGGCGAAATCGTTCGCGGCAAGGCCGCCGGCCTGTTCCGGCAATTGCACCTGCCCGTCGCGCACCAGCAATGCCAGGCGCACGCCTCCGGGCAGTGGCGCGCCGTGCAAGGACGCGCTGCCGGGCGCGACGCGGTAACCGACCAGGTCGTATTCGAGCTGTCCCGGCAGGTCGAGCTGGGTGCGGCGCATGTCTGGATCGGTGCGCGGTACCGCAACGCCGAACCAATGCGCCGCGTGCGCCAGCGACCAACCCTGCACCAGCAGCGAAGCCAGCACCACCACGAACGCGACGTTGAAGTAGAGGCCGGCGTTGGGCAATTTCGCCAGCAGCGGGATCGAGGCGAGGAAGATGCTGACCGCACCGCGCAGGCCGACCCAGCCGATGAAGCCGATCTCGCCGGGGCGGTAGCGGAATGGCGCCAGGCACAGCAGCACTGCCAGCGGTCGCGCCACCAGCATCAGCGAGGCGGCGACCGCGAGCGCCGGCCACAGCACGCCAAGCAGGTGTCGCGGCGTGGCCAGCAGGCCGAGCATCAGGAACATCACCAGCTGCGCGAACCAGGTGGTCGCGCTCTGCACCGACATCACCTCGCCGCGTGCGCGCAGCGGTCGGTTCGCGACCACGATCCCGGCGAGGTAGACCGCGAGGTAGCCGCTGCCGCCGATGCGGTCGGTGATGGCGAACAAGGCCACCGCGCCGGCCATCGCCAGCCACGGCGGCAGGCCCGACGGCAGCGCGAAGCGGTTCAGCGCCCACACCAGCAGGCGTCCGCCGAAATAGCCGAGCGCGATGCCGGCGCTCATCGCCCAGACCAGTTCGATCGCCAGCGCGACCACGCCACCGTGTGCGCCACCCATCGCCAGCCACGAGGTCAGGCCGATGGTGAGGAAGATCGCGACCGGGTCGTTCGCGCCCGATTCCATTTCCAGGGTACTGCCGGTGCGGCGCTCCAGGTGCAGGCCGCCGGCGCGCAGCAGGAACAGCACCGCGGCGGCGTCGGTGGAGGCGAGCACCGAACCCAGCAGCAAGGACTGTAACGGGGCGAGATGCAGGAACCAGTGCGCGGCGAGGCCGGTCAGTGCCGCGGTCAGCGCCACGCCCACGGTTGCCAGTACCAGAGACGGCATCACGCTGCCCCGCACCTGTGCCGCGCGCGTCTGCAGGCCACCGTCGAACAGGATCACGCACAGCGCGAGCGAGCCGACGAAATAGGTGAAGCGGGTGTCGTTGTAGCGGATGCCGCCGGGGCCATCGACGCCGAGCAGCAGGCCGAGGGCGAGGAACACCAGCAGCAAGGGTGCGCCGAAGCGGCGCGCGAGCAAGGACGAAGCGATGCCGGCGAGGACCAGCAAGGCGCCGCCGAGCAGGCGGATGTCGATGGCGTGCAGGACTTCCAGCGTTTCGCCTCCGCGTTCGCGGCCAGTGTAGCCGCGCGGCGCGGAGCGTCGTTCAGGCCGCGGCCAGCGCGCGTTCGAAGCGGCGGTAGCCCAGGGCTTCGGACAGGTGCGATGTGCGGATCGCGGCGCTGGCGTCGAGATCGGCGATGGTGCGCGCGACGCGCAGGATGCGGTGCAGCGCGCGCGCCGACAACTGCAGGCCATCCATCGCGCGTTCCAGCAGCGCCTCGTCCGCGGCTTCGAGCCGGCAGGCCTCGCGTGTCTGCACCTGGTCCAGGCGCGCGTTCGGCGTGCCGGCGCGTGCGAGCTGGCGTTCGCGCGCGGCGACGACGCGTTCGCGCACGCGTTCGCTGGATTCGCCGGGAAGGTTGCCGATGCGCAGTTCGGACGAGGCCAGCCGCGGCACTTCCACCTGCAGGTCGATGCGGTCGAGCAGCGGCCCGGAAATGCGCGCGCGATAACGGCGCACCGCTTCGATGCCGCAACGGCAACGACCCGATGGATCGCCGGCCCAGCCGCAGGGGCAGGGATTCATCGCCGCGACCAGCTGGAAGCGTGCAGGGAATTCGCATTGCCGCGCCGCGCGCGAAATGGTGACTCGTCCGGATTCCAGCGGTTCGCGCAGCACCTCCAGCGCATTGCGCGACCACTCCGGCAATTCGTCGAGGAACAGCACGCCGTGGTGTGCGAGCGAGATCTCGCCCGGGCGCGGCACCGATCCGCCGCCGGCGAGCGCGACCGCGCTCGCGGTGTGGTGCGGGCTGCGGAACGGGCGCACGCCCCAGCGCCGCGCATCCGCGCCGCGGCCGCCGACCGAGGCGATGGCCGCGACCTGCAGGCGTTCGTCCTCGCCCAGTGCCGGCAGCACGCCGGGCAGGCGCGAGGCGAGCAGGGTCTTGCCGCAGCCGGGCGGGCCGACCAGCAGCAGGTGGTGTTCGCCGGCAGCGGCGATTTCCAGCGCGCGTCGCGCATGTGCCTGGCCGCAGACGTCGGCGAGGTCGGGCACCGGCAGCGGCGGCCAGGATTCGGGTTCGGCCTGCGGCAATTCGATGCGGCCGGAGAGCGCGGCACACACCTGCAACAGCGTGCGTGCACTGCGCACGTCGCTGTTCGCCGCGAGCGCGGCTTCGCCGGCGTTCGCGAACGGCACCACGATTTTCCGTCCATCACGCGCCGCGGCCAATGCCGCCGGCAGGCTGCCGTCGACCGCGCGCACTTCGCCGGTCAGGCCGAGCTCGCCGAGGAATTCGCAATCGCGCAGCGCCTCGAGCGGGATCTGCCCGCTCGCGGCAAGCACGCCCAGCGCGATCGGCAGGTCGTAGCGACCGCCATCCTTGGGCAGGTCGGCGGGCGCGAGGTTGACGGTGATGCGCCGCGCGGGAAACTCGAACTGCGCGCACTGGATCGCCGCGCGCACGCGGTCCTTGGATTCGCGCACCGCGGCCTCGGGCAGGCCGACGATGGACATGATCGGCAAGCCGCCGGCCAGGTGCACTTCGACCGTGACCGCGGGCGCGGACACGCCGTCGCGCGCACGGCTGTGCACGAGCGCGAGACCCATGGCGGCGGGCTCAGCGCGTCGTCGCGGTTTCGAGCGCCTGCACCTCGCGCTCGAGCGCTTCGAGTTTCTCGCGCGTGCGCAGCAGCACCGCGCGCTGCACGTCGAATTCCTCGCGGGTGACCAGGTCGAGGCGGGCGAGGCCGGACTGCAGCACGGCCTTGAAGTTCTGCTGCAGTTCTTCCCGGCCCTCGCGCAGGCCGGGCGGCACCAGGCCGCTGAGGCGGCGGGCGAGGTCGTCGAGTTGGGCGAGGTCGATCATGGCGTGCTCCGTGTGGGCGATTCCGGCGCCAGCGTGGCCCAGGTCGCGCGTCGCCGCCGTCGGCCAAGGCCGCGCGCCGGCGTCGGGGAATTCCGAATATTGTGCTTTATGCTGCCGCGACGGGAGGAAAGCGCCGATGAAGATGGTGATGGCGGTGATCAAGCCGTTCAAGCTCGACGACGTGCGCGAGGCGGTGGCCGAGGTCGGCGTCGCCGGTATCACCGCGACCGAGGTCAAGGGCTTCGGCCGGCAGAAGGGCCATGCCGAGCTCTACCGCGGCGCCGAGTACGTGGTCGATTTCCTGCCGAAGGTGAAGCTGGAGATCGCGGTGGCCGACGACCAGGTCGACGCGGTGGTGGAGGCGATCATGAAATCCGCCGGCACCGGCAAGATCGGCGACGGCAAGATCTTCGTCTGGGACCTCGAACGCGTGGTGCGCATCCGCACCGGCGAACTGGATGCGGATGCGTTGTGATTTGACGCCAGATTGATCGGCGTCGGCAAAGCAACGACCCCTCAGAACCGTAGCCTGGGTTGAAGCGAAGCGGTTGCTCTTAGCAGACGAAAGTCTGTTCAAACCTAGCATGGCGCAAATGCTGGGTTTCGCATTTCATGCTCAACCCAGCCTACGAGCGTTCGCTCGGTAACTAACCCTCGACCCGCCCGCGCCCGCCCTGCTTGGCGCGATACAGCGCCGCGTCGGCGCGCGAATGCAGCGTCGCCAGCGTGTCGCCGGCTTCGGTTTGCGCGAGGCCGATGCTGACCCCGACCCGCAGCGCGGGATCGATGTCGTCGAAGCGCAGCGCATCGGTCGCTTCCAGCAGGCGCGTCGCGATGCCGCGCGCCTTCTCCAGCGACGTATCCGGGCACACGACCACGAATTCCTCGCCGCCGATGCGCGCGAGCAGGTCGCGTTCGCGCAGCAGCGTTTGCCAGGCCTTCGTGGTCGCGGCGAGCACGCGGTCGCCGGCGGGATGGCCGTAGTGGTCGTTGATGGTCTTGAAGCGGTCGAGGTCGAGCGCGAGCAGCGACAACGGCAGGCCCGAGCGCGTCGCGCCGGCCAAGGCATCCGCGGCGGCGGTGTCGAAGCCGCGTCGGCTCGCGGCGCCGGTCAGCGGATCGACCAGGGCCAGCGCGCGCATGCGCCGCGACTTGCGCCACTGCCGCAAGGCGAACGCAGCCAGCAATGCGGCCAGCAACAGGCCCGACACCAGCGCCACGGTCTGCCAGCTGCGGATGCGCTGCAGGTCGGCGAGCTCCCGCGCCTGCGCCTGGCGCTCGGCGCGCAGGCGCTGGTTCTCGAAATCGCGGCGGCGGATTTCATACTCGTACTGCAGCAGGCGCCCCTGCTCGAGGCGCATCTTGTCCTGCAGTTCCTGTTGCAACGCGTCGTAGCGCTTGAACGAGGCCAGCGCGGCGCGATCGTGGCCCAGCGCCTCTTCGCTCGCGGCCTGCGCTTGCTGCAGCATCGCGAGATAACGCAGGTTGCCGCTGGCTTCCATCAACGGTTGCGCCTGCCTGTAGTGCGCCAGGGCTTCCTCGTGCTGGCCTTGCTTCGCCAACGCCTTGCCGCCGAGCAGCAGCAGCATGTCCTGGCTGGAATCGTCCTGTTCCTTCGCGAAACCGGCCATGGCCTCGCGCAGCGTGGCTTGCGCCACCTGCGGTTGGCCGAGCGCGATCTGGGCTTCGGCAAGGCCGAGCAGGGCGCCGTTGCGGTCGATCGGATCATCGTGCTCGGTGGAAATGCGCACCGCTTCCTCGAACGCGGCGCGCGCCTTGTCCGGCGCGCCGGCCTCGTCGTGCAGGAAGCCGGTCTGGATCAGGTTGACGGCGAGGCCCTCGAAATCCTGCTTCGCCTGCAGCCGCGGGCGCGCCTGTTCGAAATAGCTCGCCGCCTGCGCGTAGTCGCCCATGCGCCGATAGGCAATCGCCATGCTCTGCAGCAAGGTCTCGACCTCATGGCCGATGCCCGAATCGCGGAACGCGGCGCGTGCGCGCTGGAAATCGAGCAAGGCCTGCGCCTGGTCGCCGATCAGCGAGCGCAGGTCGCCGCGCATCTCCAGCGTTTCGCCCTCGAGCTGCGGTTCGTCCAGCTTGTCGAGCACGGTGAGCGCGCGGTCGATGTCGGGCAGGCCGTGGCGGCTGCCGTCGCGCAGCGAAAGATAGGAAGAGCGGCACAGCAGTGAGCGCGCTTCGGAGGCGTGGTCGCCGGCCGCCTGCGCCATCTTCAGTGCCTGTTCGCTATAGGCCAGGCCCTTGTCGGCGTCCTTCCAGCGGATGCTGCCGCAGAAGACCGAACGGAACCGGATCTCGCGCACGCGATCGCCTGGCGGCAGCAGTCGTTGCAGGCGATCGAGGTCTTGTTCGTAGGCGGTGGTGGAGTTGTCCAGCGAGACCGGGCCGACGACGCGTTCGAACACGATGTCGAAGGCGTCCGCGGGCGCGGGCGGGCGCGGTTCGGCGGCGTCCGGCGGCACGAAGCCGACCGCGAAGCAGGCGCACGGCCACGCCAGCGCGAGCGCCGCGAGGCGCCGCAACACGCTGCGGTAGGCACGTTGTCCGAGCATGCTCGCGTCCGGGGACCCGATGGGCGACCGGCCACGATAGCCGGGCGCCGTGGCCGCGTACCGTGTCCCGGTTCCCAATTCGCGGTCGCTCAGCCGTCCAGCGCCTCGGCCACGAATGGCGGCAGCGCCTGCGCGCCCTTGTGCACCTCGGCGCTGTAGTACTTCGTCGGGAACGGCCGGGCCCGCGCGTCCGCCTCGCGGAAGCCGAAATCCGCGTTGGCGGCTTTCTTCGCCAGGGTGCAGCTCCACCAGCCGGTGGGGTAGCAGGGCTGCGGGAACGGCAGGGTCTGGAAGCTGGCGAAGCCGGCCTTGCCCATTTCCGCGCGCATTTCGCGGATGAGATCCAGCAGCACCAGCGGCGATTCCGACTGCTGCACCAGGATCCCGTCGTCCTTCAGCGCGCGATGGCAACTGGCGAAGAAGGCCGCGTTGAACAGGCCCTCGGCCGGGCCGACCGGATCGGTGGAATCGACGATCACCACGTCCACGCTGCCGGGTGCGCAGTTCGCCATGTAGGCGATGCCGTCGTCGAACAGCAGTTCCGCGCGCGGATCGGCGTTGGATTCGCACAGTTCGGGGAAATACTTTTCCGCCATGCGCGTGACCTGTTCGTCGATGTCGCACTGCGTGGCCTTCTGCACGCCCGGGTGGCGCAGCACCTCGCGCAGCGTGCCGCAGTCGCCGCCGCCGATGATCACCACGCGCTTCGGGTCCGGATGGGTGAACAGCGCCGGGTGCGAGATCATCTCGTGGTAGAGGAAGTTGTCGCGCGCGGTCAGCATCATCGCGCCGTCGATCAGCATCAGGTTGCCCCAGTCGGTCGAGCCGTAGATCTCGATCTTCTGGAACGGCGACTGCACCTCGTCGAGTTTCCCGGTGATGCGGAAGCCGATCGCCGAACCGGCGCGGTCGAAGTGTTCGTAGTGCCAGGTATCGGTCATGGTCGTGGCGGAAGTGGCGGAATCGGGCGGAAATTGTAGGGCGGGTTTCAACCCGCCGTCTTCGTTGCGCGATTTTCGCACGGCGGATCAAGGCCCGCCCTACAATGCGCCTCCACGCCGCGAACGGACGCGCCCATGACCGCCTGGTCGATCGACCACGCCCGCAAGACCTATTCGATCCCGCACTGGTCGGAAGGCTATTTCGACGTCGACGCGGGCGGCCGCATCGTGGTGCGCCCGCGCGGCGCCGGTGGCCCGGAGGTGGTGCTGGCCGAGGTCGTGGAGCGCGCGCTGGCGCAGGGCGGCGACCTGCCGGTGCTGGTGCGCTTCCCCGACATCCTCGGCGACCGCCTCGGCAAGCTGCAGGCGGCGTTCGCGCAGGCGATGGGCGAATGGGACTACGCCGGCGGCTACACCGCGGTCTACCCGATCAAGGTCAACCAGCACGCCGGCGTGGCCGGCACCCTGGCCTCGCACGCGGGCGAGGGCTTCGGCCTGGAGGCAGGCAGCAAGCCGGAACTGATGGCGGTGCTGGCGCTGTCGCGCCCCGGCGGGCTGGTGGTCTGCAACGGCTACAAGGACCGCGAGTACATCCGCCTCGCGCTGATCGGGCGCAAGCTCGGGCTGCAGACCTTCATCGTCATCGAGAAGCCGTCGGAACTGCGGCTGGTGATGGAGGAAGCCAAATCCCTCGGCGTCGTCCCCGGCCTCGGCGTGCGCATGCGCCTGGCTTCGCTCGGTGCCGGCAAGTGGCAGAACAGCGGCGGCGACAAGGCCAAGTTCGGGCTGTCGCCGCGCCAGGTGCTGGACCTGTGGAAGCAGCTGCGCGATTCCGGCATGGGCGATTGCCTGCAACTGCTGCATTTCCACATGGGTTCGCAGATCAGCAACGTGCGCGACATCGCCAACGGCATGCGCGAGGCCACGCGCTATTTCGTCGAGTTGTCGAAACTCGGCGCCAAGGTCACCCATGTCGATGTCGGCGGTGGCCTCGGCATCGATTACGAAGGCACGCGTTCGCGCAGCTTCTGTTCGGTCAATTACGGCATCGGGCAATACGCCTCGAGCATCGTGCAGCCGCTGGCCGAAGCCTGCGAGGCGAACGCGATCGCGCCGCCGCGCATCGTCACCGAATGCGGCCGGGCGATGACCGCGCACCACGCGGTGCTGGTCGCGAACGTGTCGGAAGTGGAGGAAGCGCCGGAAGGCCGGGTGCCGCCGGAACATCCCGACGAACCAACGCCCATTCGCCACCTGCGCGAGATCCATTCCGAACTCGACGCGCGCCCGGCGGTGGAATTGTTCCACGAAGCCGCGCAGGCGCATGCCGAAGGCCTCGCCCTGTATTCGCTCGGCCAACTCGACCTGGTGCACCGCGCGCGCATCGACGACCTGTTCTACGCCATCGCGCACGCGGTGAAGGCGCGCCTGACCTACGACGAGAAGAGCCATCGCGACCTGCTCGACGAATTGAACGAACGCCTGGTCGACAAGTACTTCGTCAACTTCAGCGTGTTCGAATCGATGCCGGACGTGTGGGCGATCGACCAGGTGTTCCCGATCGTGCCGATTTCGCGACTCGACGAGCAGCCCGAGCGCCGCGGCATCATCGCCGACCTCACCTGCGATTCCGACGGCAAGATCGAGGCCTACGTCGAAAACGAGGACCTCGACAGCTCGCTGCCGCTGCACGTGCTGCGCAAGGGCGAGCGCTACTGCCTCGGCTTTTTCCTGGTCGGTGCCTACCAGGAAATCCTCGGCGACATCCACAACCTGTTCGGCGATACCGACGCGATCGAGGTGCGCATCGACGGTGACGGTTGCCGTATCGTGCAGCAGCGCCGCGGCGACACCACCGACGTCATGCTCGACTATGTCGGCTACAAGCTCGAGGACCTGCGCCGCCGCTACAAGGCGATGGTCGGCGCGGCGACCGACCTGTCGAAGGCCGAGGCGGAACGCCTGAACGAGGCGCTGGAACGCGGGCTGACGGCGTATACCTATCTCAGCGACGAGCCGTTGGCATGAGCACGGCGCCGATGAAACGCTACCTGGTCCTGACCCTGCGCAAGCCGGCGTTCGATCCCGCGGCGATCGAGCCGCACTACGCCTACCTCGATGCGCTACGCGCGCGCGGCCAGCTCGAACTCGCCGGCCCGTTCACCGACCGCAGCGGCGGCGCCTACCTGCTGCTCGCCGATAGCCTCGACGATGCGCGCGCGATTGCGCACACCGATCCGGTGCATGTGAGCGGATCGTCCGAGCTGGTGGTGCGCGAGTGGAACGCGAAGTGAAGTAGCGCCAGGCCCGGCTTGCCGGCGGTGCATACGCCTGCCGCCGCTCAGGCGTCGCGGTGGATCTGCAGGCCGGCGAGCGACTGGCTCACCGGCATCACCTCGAAGCGGTTGATGTTCAGGTGCGGCGGCAGGTTGGCGATCCACCACACCGATTCGGCGATGTCGTCGGCGGTGATCGGCTGCGCGCCCGCGTACAGCGCGTCGGACGCGGACTGGTCGCCGCCGGTGCGGACCAGGGTGAACTCGGTTTCCGCCAGGCCAGGTTCGATCGAAGTCACGCGCACGCCGGTGCCGTGCAGGTCCGAGCGCAGGTTGAGCGAGAACTGGGTGACGAAGGCCTTGGTCGCGCCATAGACGTTGCCGCCGGGATAGGCGTAGCTGCCGGCGATGGAGCTGATGTTGAAGATCGCGCCCTTGCGTTCGATCAGCACCGGCAGCAGCGCATGCGTCAGCGTCACCAGTGCGGTGATGTTGGTGTCGATCATCGTGCGCCAGTCGGACAACAAGGCTTCCTGCGCGGGCTTGGTGCCCTGCGCGAGGCCGGCGTTGTTGACCAGCAGGTCGATGCCGCGGAAGCGCTGCGGCAATGTATCGATGGCCGCGCGCATTGCCGCTTCGTCGCGGATATCGAAGCAAAGCGGGTGGAAGGCGTCGCCGAGTTCGGCCTTCAATGCATCGAGCCGATCCGCGCGGCGACCGCTGCCGATGACTTGCCATCCCGCTTCGACGAAGCGTTTCGCCGCGGCGCGGCCGAAGCCCGATGTCGCGCCGCTGATGAAGGCGGTGCGCGTGGCGTTCGACGTACTCATCGGCGCAGCGCCAGCAACACGATCCCGGCGATCACCAGGGCGACGCCGAGCCAGCCGCGCGCATCCAGCCGTTCGTGCAGGAACACGAAGGCGAACACCGCCACCAGCGCGAGGCTGAGCTTGTCGACCGCGGCGACGCGCGAGGCATCGCCCAGTTTCAGCGCACGGAAATAGCAGACCCAGGACGCGCCGGTGGCGAGCGCGGAGGCGGCGAGCAGGCCGAGCGTGGCCGGCGGCAGCGACAACGGGTTGCGCCACTTGCCGCCGATCGCGACGAAGCCCGCCAGCAGCGCGGTGATGACCAGGGTGCGCAACAGCGTCGCGAGGTCGGCATCGACCTGCTGCACGCCGGCTTTCGCCAGCACCGCGGTCGCCGCGGCGAACACCGCCGACAGCAGCGCCCACACCAGCCATTGCGAACTCGATGTCATGCGTATGCCCTCTGCATTCGTGTCCGATCCTCGCATGTTCACCACACGAACGGGATCAGCCGTTTGGTTTCCCGCGCATAGGCCGGGTAATCCTGCGGGAAGGCCGAGACCAGCGCGCGTTCCTCCACGCGGATCCGCCACAGGAACGCGGCGGTGACCACGACCGCGATCAATGCGAACGACCAGACGCTGCCGAGCGCGAGTGCGAAGCCGTAGAACGTGGTGAGCGATCCGGTGTAGGACGGATGCCGCAGCAGGCGGTACGGGCCGCTGCGGATGAGTTGGTGGTCCTCGCGGATGGCGACATCGACGGTGAAATAGTTGGCCAGCACGCGCACCGCCCACCAGCGGAACGCCATGCCCGCGACCATCAGCGCGCAGCCGATCCGGAACAGCGGCACGCGCAGGCCGTCGTCGAAACGGCCGATGCCGCTGCGCGACAACCACACCGCGGCCAGGATCGAACCCCAGATCGCGACATGCAGCACGCGCAGGCTGCCACGGTCGTGCGCCTTGCCATGGTCTTGCGCGCGCTTGCGCCCGATCCAGAACTCGCTCGCGACCCAGATTGCGGACAGGGCGAGGAACAGCGTGTCGGCCCGAAGCATGCGCGCGGGCTCAGGAACGCTTCGGCGCGGGCTTCTTCGCGGCCGGTTTCGCCTTCTTCGCCGGCTTCGCTTCGGCAGCGGCCGCGGCAGGCTTGCGCTTGCGCCCGGTCGCGGCCTTGCCGGCGGTTTTCGCCTTGGCCGCGCGGGTCTTGCTCAGCATGTCCTCGGCCAGCACCACGTCCTCGGAGAGGATGCCCGCGGCCTTGGCGATGGCGATCTTGGCCTGCGCCTTGTTCTCGTCGGGATTGGCGAGCAGCAGTTCGCGGATGGCCTCGCGCAGCGCGGCTTCGGCGTCGTGCTTGAGGTGCATGTTCTCGCCGCGCCGGAACAGCGCCATCAGCGCGTCGACGACGGGTTTCACCAGTGCGGCTTCGATGGCCATGGCGGATTCCTCTACCGGACAAGCAGTGTAGGCGTCAGAAGTCTCAGGAACCGCGATTCTCGCTCTTGATCAGAGCGCCCCCTGCGTAGATGTGACGAAGACGGGGGAATTCGGAAATCCGAGCCCTCATCGCATCGGCCGTGAACCGCCCGCTGGACGAAATGACGAGGTGTTCCAGGTTTGGCGCACTCACGGCGAGGTCACCAAGTTCACAAAGATTCCTGCATCGGGCGATTTCCAGCCGGCGCAGGTTCGGCAACCTGGGCAGGCCGTGGAGCGAGGTCGCATTCGTCCAGTAGAGCCCGAGATCGGTCACGCTTGCCGGAACTTCGATTCCGGCGAGTGTTCCGTCAGGTGACTTGTATCGCCACACGTCCAATTTGCGCAGCTTTCGCAACTCGGAAAGCCCGTGATCGCGCATGTTGTGAAACCAGACGACCAGATCAAGGTCCGGGAAACGCGAGAAGTCGATAGGCGGTCTTTTCGGATGAACTCCGAAATGGCGCAGATGCTTCAGGCAATAAAGGCCATCGATACTGGCCAGGCTGACGTCCCAGAACCAAACGGCTTCCGTGGCGGGGATGCGGGCGAGAAAGCCGAGGTCGGTTCCATGGAAACCGAATCCGTGGAACCCGAAAACACCGCGATATCCGCGGTCGAGAATCTCATCAACGCAGTCGTCTACGCTTTCGGATTCGATTCCAAGGCAAGTGGTGTGTGTGAGATCGTGCGTTAGCCAGAATCGGCCTTCACGCGCGATCGGCATCACTTCACCTTGATCGCCAGCGCCGGCAGGCCGCCATCGGCGAGCTTGCCCTTGGCCGTGGCCAGTTCCGAAGCGCTGCCGTAGGGCCCCATGCGCACCCGGTACACGGTCTTGCCGTTGATGCTGGCCGATTCGACCCGCGCGTTCAGGCCGAGCAGGGCGATCTTGGCCTTCACCGCCTCGGCGTCGCCGCTGGCGCCGAACGCGCCGGCCTGCAGCAGGTAGGGCGTGTCGTTGCCACCGCTTGTCGTGGGCGCGGGCGTTGCGCTCGCGACCTGCACCGGCTTGTTCGTGTCCGCGGTTGCAGGCGTTTCCGGAAGCGGCTTCGGCAGGGCCGCGTCGGTCGCGGCCGTCGTCGTGGCCTGCTGCGCGCGCGCCTGTTCGGCCTTTTCCGCCGCCGCGAGTTGCGCATCGCTCAGCGCGACCTCGTTGCCCGGCAGCAGGGTGTAGAAATCGAAATCGCCGTCCTTGTCGGCGGGCTTGTCCTTGGCCGCGGCATCGGTCGCGGCCGCTTGCGCGCCGTCGGCGACCACGCCTTCGTCTGCGTCCGGGGATTCCGCCACCGGTTGCGCATCCGGATTCGGATGCGGGCGGAAGAAACCGTCGCCGTCGCCGGTCTTGAGGTAGCGCGGCAGGAACATCACCGCGGCGAGGGTGACCAGCACGCCGAGCACCAGCCAGGCCCAGCCGGGCATGCCGCCGCGGTTGCCGGAATTGCGTCGCGCCTGCGACTTGCCACGCTTGACCGCCACTACATCGCCTCCGGGGCGTTCACGCCCAGCAATCCGAGTCCGTTCGCCAGTACCTGTCGCGTCGCCGCGGCGAGCGCGAGCCGCGCGTCGCGGACATTCGCGTCATCGACCAGGAACTGGTGTTCGTTGTAATACGACTGGAAGTCCTGCGCCAGTTCCAGCAGATAGGCCGCGACCAGGTGCGGTTCCAGCTGCGCGCCGGCGGCGGCGACCACCTCGGGCCAGCGCGAGAGCGAGGCGAGCAGGGTCGCGGTCGCGCGGTCGTCGAGGTCGAGCGGCTGCGCGCGGCCGTTGTCGGCATCGAACGACAGCCCACGCTCGGCGAGTTGACGGAACACGCCGCAGCTGCGCGCATGCGCGAGCTGCACGTAGTACACCGGGTTGTCGAGCGATTGCGATCGCGCGAGGTCGATGTCGAAAGTGAGTTGCGAATCGGGCTTGCGCGCGACCAGGAACCAGCGCGTGGCGTCGCGCCCGGCTTCGTCGATCAGGTCGCGCAGGGTCAGGTAGCTACCGGCGCGCTTGGACAGCTTCACCTCCTCGCCGCCGCGCATCACCGTCACCATCTGGTGCAGCACGTAGTCGGGATAGCCGGGCGGAATGCCGGCGTCCAGCGCCTGCAGGCCGGCCTTCACCCGCATCAGCGAGCCGTGGTGATCGGCGCCGAGCTCGGTGACCGCGCGCTGGTAGCCGCGCTGCCATTTGCTGCGGTGGTAGGCCACGTCCGGCACGAAATAGGTGTAAGTGCCGTCGGACTTGCGCATCACCCGGTCCTTGTCGTCGCCGAAGTCGGTGGTGCGCAGCCACAGCGCGCCGCCTTCCTCGTAGGTGTGGCCATGGGCGACCAGCTCGCGCACGGTTTCCTCCACCTTGCCGTCGGCGTAGAGCGAGGATTCGAGGAAGTAGGTGTCGAACGCCACTCCGTAGGCTTCGAGGTCCGCGTTCTGCTCGCGCCGCAGGTAGGCGACGGCGAACTTGCGGATCGCGTCGATGTCGTCGGCGTCGTTCTTGCCGGTGACGACATGCCCTTCGATCTCCACCGCATCACCGCGCAGGTAGGCGCTGGCGACATCGGCGATGTAGTCGCCGTTGTAGGCCTCCGCCGGCCAGTCGGCGTCGCCGGGCTTCAAGCCGCGCGCGCGTGCCTGGGTCGAGCGCGCGAGGTTCTCGATCTGCACGCCGGCATCGTTGTAGTAGAACTCGCGCTTCACGTTCCAGCCGTTGGCGGCGAGCACGCGCGCGATGCAGTCGCCGATCGCCGCGGCGCGGCCGTGGCCGACGTGCAGTGGGCCGGTGGGGTTCGCCGACACGTATTCGACGCCGGCGGTGCGGCCAGCACCATCGGTATTCCGGCCGTAGGCGTCACCCTGCGCCGCGATCTCGCCCAGCATCGCTTGCCATGCGCTCGGCGCGAGGCGGAAGTTGATGAAGCCGGGGCCGGCGATCTCGACCGCGGCGATGGCCGGATCCTGCGGCAAGGCCGCGACCAGCGCCTGCGCCAGCGCGCGCGGATTGGTCTTGGCCGCCTTCGCCAGCAGCATCGCCGCGTTGGCGGAGAAATCGCCGTGCGCGCGTTCCTTCGGCCGCTCGATCGCGAATTCGGGCACGACAATATCGGCGGGCAGGGTGCCGGTTTCGCGCAGGCGGGCGATGCCCTGGTCGACCAGGGCGCGGAGGCGGGATTTCACGAAGGCGGGAACTGGCTCATTGGCCGGGCATTCTAGCTTTTCGTGCCTCAGGGATCCCTGCTCACACCCAACCCCGCGCCGCCATCGAGCTCGGCGCGCCGTCGCCGATGACGAAATGATCGAGCAGGCGCACGTCCACCAGCGCCAGCGACTGCTTCAGGCGTGCGGTGACGGCGCGATCGGCGGCGCTGGGTTCGGGGTTGCCGCTCGGGTGGTTGTGGCCGGCGATCACCGCGGCGGCGTTGTGCGCGAGCGCGCGGCGCACGACTTCGCGTGGATGCACCTCGGCGCCATCGACGGTGCCGTGGAACAGTTCCTCGAACGCGAGCGCGCGGTGCCGCGCATCGAGGAACAGGCAGGCGAACACTTCCTGCGGCTGGCCGCGCAGGCGCTGGGCGAAATACCGACCGGCGGCCTGCGGGTCGGACAATGCCTCGCCGCGTTCCAGCCCGGCGGCGAGGTAGCGGTTGCACAGTTCCAGCGCGGCGGACAGGCGGCAGGCGCGTGCGGGCCCGAGGCCGCGCAGTTTCGCCAGTTCCGCCGGCCCGTGTTCCAGCAGGCGGCGCAGCGGGCCGTGCCTGGCCAGCAGGTCGCGCGCGGTGGCGACCGCGTCCTGCCCGCGCAGGCCGGAGCCGAGGAAGATCGCCAGCAACTCGGCGTCGGACAGTTGCGCGGGGCCACCGGCGAGCAGGCGCTCGCGCGGGCGTTCGTGGACGGGCCAGTCTCGGATCAGCATGCGGCCAGCGTGCAGCCGCGCCAGCGCCGCCGCCGTCGGGGCAATATCGGCCTTCGGGTAAGCTTGTGCCGCGCCCATGCATGGGAATTTTCCGAGGTGCCGATGACGCTCCAGGGTCAGCGCGTGTTGCTCTGCGTCTGCGGAGGTATCGCCGCGTACAAGGCCGCGGACCTGGTGCGGCGCCTGCGCGACGCTGGCGCCGAGGTGCGGGTGGCGATGACCGAGAACGCGCAGCGTTTCGTCGGCGCGCAGACCTTCCAGGCGCTGTCCGGGCAACCGGTGCGCAGCTCGCTGTGGGATGCGCAGGCCGAGGCGGCAATGGGTCATATCGAACTCGCGCGCTGGGCGCAGCGCATCGTGATCGCGCCGGCGACGGCGAATACGCTGGCCAAGCTCGCGCATGGTTTCGCCGACGACCTGGTCAGCACGCTCTGCCTCGCCAGCGCCGCGCCGCTGGCGGCGTGCCCGGCGATGAACCACATGATGTGGAAGCACCCGGCGACGCAGGCCAACATCGCGACGCTGCGCGCGCGCGGCGTGCAGGTGATCGGCCCCGACGACGGCCCGCTGGCGGAAGGCGAATCCGGGCCGGGGCGCATGGCCGAACCGCTCGCGATCGTCGCCGCGCTGGCCGAACGCGGCGCATGAGCGCGGCGCTCGCCGGACGGCGGGTGCTGGTCAGCGCCGGCCCGACTTACGAAGACATCGATCCGGTGCGTTTCCTCGGCAACCGCAGCAGCGGGCGCATGGGGTTCGCGCTTGCGGCCGCGGCCGCGTCGTTCGGCGCAGGCACCGTGCTGGTCGCGGGTCCCGTGCATCTCGACACACCTGTTGGCGTGCACCGCATCGACGTGCGTTCGGCCGCAGACATGCATCGGGAAGTGTTGGGTGCATTGCCCGCGGATCTCTACATCGGCGCCGCCGCGGTCGCGGACTGGACGCCGCGTGAAATCGCTTCGCACAAATTGAAAAAACAGCCCGGCGTCGAAACGCTGGCGCTGGAACTGGTGCGCACCGCCGATATCCTTGCCGACGTCGCCGCGCATCCGTTGCGCCCGCGCTGTGTGGTCGGTTTCGCCGCCGAGACCGGCGACGATGCCGAGCTCGCGCGCTACGCCCGCGGCAAGCTCGAACGCAAGCGCGTGGATTACATCTGCGCGAACCGCGTCGGCATCGCCGGTAGCGGCTTCGAGGCCGAGGACAACGCGCTGCACGTGTTCTGGCGCGATGGCGAACGCCGCTTCGGCCCCGCCCCCAAGACCCGGCTCGCGGCTGAACTGCTCGCCTTCATTGCGAGCCGCTTACCCGCTTATTGAGGCCCGAGTCCCGAGTCGACGCGGAACACGCCCTCGGGTTGCGCCGCGGGTTGGCCCGGCTGCGGGTTCTCATTCACGATGTAACGGTTGTAGTAGATGTACGGGCCTTGCGTGGTGATGTAGTACTCGGGGTCGCGCCGGGCGCGCTTGTCCGGGTTGTCCGACGTGAGTATGCGCATCGTCGAGGTGCCCGGTTCGATGCCGGTAATCCCGATCTGGCTCGAGCCGGAAATGTCGTGGCCCTGTTTCTGGTCGGACGCCGAGAAGATCACCCAGGTCTTGCCCTTGTAGACGAAGGGTTCGGCGGAATAGAAATAAGGGAAAGCCGCGGGCGCGAAGATGCGGTTGATGATCTGCCACTCCGGCTCGCCGGTTTGCTGGTTGCGCATGTACTTGTAGACATCGAGTTCGCCGACGCCGACCCGGGTGAAGAAGATCATCTTGTTGTTGTACTCGGGCGCCTTGAGCATGAAGCCGGAGGTCTTGCTGGTCGGCTCGAAGGTGAGCTGTTCCAGGGTGCCGTCCGTGGCCGAATACAGGAACGCCTGCCGATAGACCTTGCCGGACGGGTCCGGCGGCGCCGGGGCGGTCAGGAACAACGAATGCGTGCCATCGACCCAGCGCCGGGTGACGCCGGTCTGGGTGCTGCCGCTCAAGACCTCGTGGATGGCCGATCCGTCCTTCGCCAGGCGCCAGTACACGTTGGTGACCTGGGTGGAGAAGTTCTGGTAACTCACCATGGGTTTCGGGTCGTCCAGGTTTTTCGAACCGATGGGCAATCCGTAGCCCTGGGTGCCGGTCATGCAGCCGCCGATCCACTGCCGGCCGGGCCCGACATGGGCCATGCCGACGCAGTCATTTCCATACTTTTGCGGAAGGCCGTCGGTCCAGCGGTCGTAGACGAGCGCCGAGGCCGCGCCCAGGTTCATCCATTCCGGGCCGTTGCCGGTGGTGCCGGCGGGGATGGTGTTGGTGTCGACCAGGGTGCCCTGGCCGTCGCTGGAGCCGAAATAGCCATTGTTGACGTTGATGTGGCTGATCCAGAGGCTGCCGTCCTTGCCGATGAACGCAAGGCGGTTGTTGCCCGAGCCGTAGTTGCAGCTCGAGCAATACGTGCCGTCGCGGCCCCAGTCGAATTCGTAGTCGGCGATCGTGCGCGCGCCCACCTGGACTTCGGGCGGAAACGCCTGCGCGCGTGCAGCCGTGGGCAAGGCCATGGAGGCGATCAGCAAACTCGCCTGCGCGGCGATGACCCGGCGAAGCATGATCGACATAAATCCTCCGAATCCATTCCGGTTGCACCCTACGCGCGCGACTGTTGCCGTAGCGTAAAGCCGCGTGTCGCGCTCGAACCGGCGCCACGTGATTTGGAAAACGCGGTACGAAGGCGCCCACGGCCAACCGGGAAGCAAAGCGGATGAATCTGGCCGACCGCAGCGCTCGATCTCGACCTCCACCCCCGGCCACGGCACACTGCGGGCCTCACAGCCGCAGGGTGCCGATGAAACATTCACTCGATGTGCGCGTGCTCGACCCGCGCTTCGGCGGCGAATGGCCGTTGCCCGCGTACGCCACCGACGCCAGCGCCGGCCTCGACCTGCGCGCCGCGCTCGACGCGACGCTGGAACTCGCGCCGGGCGATGCCGCGCTGGTGCCGTCCGGGCTGGCGATCCACCTCGCCGACCCGGGCCTGTGCGCGGTGGTGCTGCCGCGTTCCGGGCTGGGCCACAGGCATGGCATCGTGCTCGGCAACGGCACCGGCCTGATCGACGCCGACTACCAGGGGCCGCTCATGATCAGCGTGTGGAACCGCGGCCGCGAGGTTTATGCGATCCAGCCTGGCGACCGCATCGCGCAACTGGTGGTGCTGCCAATCGTGCGCGCGACCTTGCGGGTGGTGGATACTTTCGAGGAAAGCGCGCGTGGCAGCGGTGGCTTCGGCCACACCGGCCTGCGCTAGGGGGCGAGATGGAGATCAAATTCAGGAAGCCGGGCGGGGAACACCTGCGCCAGCTGGCCTTGCCGCTGGCGGTGGTGCTGGGCCTGCTCGCGCTCTGGCTGGCGTGGAGCGGCGTGGCCCAGTGGCGCGACCACCAGCGTGAGACCCGGCTGACCCAGGCCCGCGATGGCGTGGTCGTGGCCATCGGCAGCGTGGTGAAGGCGCAAACCGCGCAATTCGGCAAGTCGCTGGCGTCCCCCGCGGTGCAGGCCGCGTTTTCGCCCGCGCCGGCGGCTGCGCCCGCTCCGGCGACGGATGCAACGGCAAGTCCTGCGCCAGTGCCGGCAGCGACCGCGCCCGATCTCACCGCGGTCGCGGCGGGGCTGAAGGCCACCTGGCCGAAGGCCGAGGTGGTCCAGGTCTGGCCGCTGGACATGCAGGCGCAGTTCGCGACCCTGCCCAAGGACGGTTACGGCCTGCTCGCGGTGGCGGAATCGGCGATCGTGGCGAATGCCCCGGTCGCGCGCCTGGCCAAGGTCGGTGCTGCCCGGCAGCTGGTGGTGGCCGCGCCGGTACCGGCAGGAAAAGCCCCGAGCGCGGTCGCGGTGGTGCAACTGCCGGCGGCGGCGATGCTCGATCCGTTGCGGAATGCCGCGGTGCCCGGCGGCAGTTACCTGGCGCTGCGCCAGGGCTCCGCGACGCTGGTCGAACACGGCGATACCGAATTGGCGAACGGCGCCGAGGCGCTGGCGGCGAAGATTCCCGGCACCGATCTGCGCGTCGCGGCCGGTCTTCCGGAAACCGCATCCGCCGCATTCGGCCTGGGCGCGATTCCGGCGCTGATCGCGGCGCTGGTGCTGGCCGCGCTGACCTTCCTCGCCTGGCGCAAGCTCGGCAGCCTGGGCCCATCGGCCGAGGTCGAGACCGACGCCGTTCCGGAAACCACGCTGGAGCAGTCGCTGGTCGAAGCACCGCTGCCGCAGCGGCCCGCGCCGCCCAGGGTGGTGGTGGCACCCGAACAGGAACGCACGCCGGTGGCGATCGACCGCGGCATCTTCCGCGCCTACGACATACGCGGCGTGGTCGGGCAGACCCTTGATGCCGGCGTCGCCGAACTCATCGGCCAGGCCATCGGCTCGCTGATGCAGGAACAGGACCTGTACTACATCGTGGTCGGTCGCGATGGCCGGCTGTCCGGCCCGGAACTGAGCCACGGCCTGATCGAAGGCCTGCGCAAGGCCGGCCGCAGCGTGATCGACATCGGCGTGGTGCCGACGCCGGCCGTGTATTTCGCCACCCATCACCTGCACACCGGTTGCGGCGTGGCGGTGACCGGCAGCCACAATCCCGCGGACTACAACGGTTTCAAGATCGTGGTCGGTGGCGAAACCCTGTCCGGCGACGCCATCGCCGACCTGCACAAGCGCATCGCCGACGATCGCCTGTACACCGCGACTTCGCCGGGAACCCTGGTCGAACGCGACGTCAGCCAGGACTACGTCGACCGCATCGCCGGCGACGTGCAGGCCGACCGCCGCCTGAAGGTGGTTGTCGACGCCGGCAACGGCGCCGCCGGCGAACTCGGCCCGCGCGTGCTGCAGGCCATCGGCGTCGAAGTCGAGCCGCTGTATTGCGAGATCGACGGCACCTTCCCCAACCACCACCCGGACCCGAGCGAGCCGCACAACCTCGAGGACCTGGTGCGCATGGTGCAGCGCCTGGGCGCCGACCTCGGCATCGCCTTCGACGGCGACGGCGACCGCCTCGGCGTGGTCACCCGCAGCGGCGAGAACATCTATCCCGACCGCCTGCTGATGCTGTTCGCGGCCGACGTGCTCGAACGCAACCCGGGCGCGATGATCCTCTACGACGTGAAGTGCAGCGGGCGCCTGCCCGGCTACATCCTGCGCCACGGCGGCAGCCCGCTGATGTGGAAGACCGGGCATTCGCTGATCAAGGCGAAGATGCGCGAGACCGGCGCCGAGCTCGCCGGCGAGATGAGCGGCCACTTCTTCTTCGGCGAACGCTGGTACGGCTTCGACGACGGCATCTATGCCGCGGCGCGGCTGGTCGAGATCCTGTCGGCGCGCGCCGAACCGCCGGAGGACGTGCTCGCCGCGCTGCCCAATGGCGTGTCCACGCCCGAGATCAAGGTCGATGCGCCGAACGGCGATCCGCACGCCTTCGTCGAGCGCTTCCGCGCCGCGGCGCAGTTCGAGAACGCGCGCAGCTCCACCATCGACGGCCTGCGCGTGGACTGGACCGATGGCTGGGGCCTGGTGCGCGCCTCCAACACCACGCCGGTGCTGGTGATGCGCTTCGATGCCGACAGCGAGGACGCGCTCAAGCGCATCCAGGGCGAATTCCGCGCGCAGTTGCTGGCGCTGGATCCGGGGTTGAATCTGCCGTTCTAGGGCTGCTTCTGTAAGCGCGGCTTTACCAGCCATTCGGCTGTTGAAAGCGAAGCCGCGACAGGGCTTCCGCAAGATTTTGTCGCGGCTGAAGCCGCTCCTACAGAGCGAATCGCTTACGGCGTTTCGGGCGGCGGCGTCGCTTCCGGCACGACGGTCGCGTCCGCGTGCTTGAGCGCGCGGTAGCGCTGCACCGAATCGGCGAGTTCGGCGTCCAGCGCCGCGCGGTCGACGCGCTGCCCGGCGAGGATGCGTTGCTGCTTGAGCAGCTCCGCATGCTGGCTACGCATGGCGTCCTGCCGGGGCTTTGCCACCGCCGTGCCCGCAAGCTCGTCGTCGGAGGCGCGGGTGAGCAGGCTGAGCAGGCTCTGGTGCAGGTTCTGCAGGCCCAGCACGGAGGCCTTGATCGAGGCATCGAGCAGGTCGGCGCGATCGCCGTAGGCGCGGCGCAGGTCGGCTTCGGTTGCGTAGGAATCGACCATCGCCAGGTCGCGGCGTTGCGCCTGCATGCGCTGGTCGGCGGCCTGTTGCGCCTGTTGTGCGGCGGCGTCGGCGACGACGCGTTCTTCCGGGGTCAGCGCACGGCCGACGGTGTCCAGCGTGCGTCCGCTCCTGGCGCTGATCTCGGTGCGCGCGGCGGCGGCGGCACTGGCCGGCAGCGCGTCGCCGCAGACCTTGTGGCCGGCTTCGTCCCAGCAGTACAGCTTCTTGTTCTTGGCGTCCGGTTTCGGTGGCGCGGCCTGCACGGACAACACTGCGCCAAGCAACAGCACGCCGACGGCGAAGTGGATGGTCTTGCGCATGATCAGCCCCCCTGGCTGCGGTCGGCGTCGCAGTCGGCGACGCCGTAGCGCGCACGATAGGCGTGCAGGCGTTCGCGTTCCGCGGCCAGTGTCGCGCTTTCGCCGGCGAACGCAAGCAGGTCGGCCAGGCGCGCCACCGCCACGACCGGAATGCCCTGTTCCTCGGCCACCGCGCGCGCGGCCGAACGCGGATCGGCATCGCTGGCGCGTTCCTCGCGGTCAAGCGCGATGACGATGCCCGCGGGCACGCCACCGCCGGCGCGGATCAGCGCCAGCGCCTCGCGCACCGCGGTGCCGGCAGTGATCACGTCGTCGACGATCAGCACGCGCTTGCCGTCCAGCGGCGCGCCGATCAGGCGCCCGCCCTCGCCGTGGTCCTTGGCTTCCTTGCGGTCGAAGGCCAGCGGCAGGTCGCGACCGCGGCGCGCGAATTCGCAGGCCAGCGCAGTGGCCAGCGGAATGCCTTTGTAGGCCGGGCCGAACAGCAGGTCGAAATCCCCGATGGAGCCAGCGATGCCGGCGGCATCGAGCGCATCGGCGTAACAGCTGGCGAGTGCGGCCAGGCGCGCGCCCGAGTCGAAGCGCCCGGCGTTGAAGAAGTACGGGCTGCTGCGCCCGGACTTCAGGGTGAATTCGCCGAAGCGCAGCGCCTCGGCATCCAGGGCCAGTTGCAGGAAACGCTGGCGGAAATCGTCCATGCGTGCATTTTCGCCGTTCGTGGCGTGCCTGTCGAATTGCCGACCATGTACCTAACGACTCAGGAAAGCCGGCAGGGTTCCATCCGCATTGCAACGTAAATATTTCACACCCGGCCGCATTCAGCGAAAACATGCATTTCCCCGTGTTCATTGCCTTGACACAGTCACGTGGTCACCGTTGAATGCAATCACGAAGTGAGCGTGCGTTTCGATCTGGGGAAGAGATCGAACGCGAATGCCGCCTTATGTCTATGTCGGGGGGAATCCGATTGCTTCGACAGATCCATTTGGACTGGCAAGAACTCTCATGCAGTGCGAGAAGGACTTCTTGTCGAATTACTATCCTTCAGTAGTTCTGGATTCCATGATTATTGACGACAAAGGATATGTTCCTGACGGCATGTCTGCGATGACGATATTGAATTACGTTAGCTATCCTGGAGACGTTCCCGGCACATCGGAAACTATAGCGACGCTCGGTCATGAGGCCGGACACATTCCCCAATGGTTTTTAGGCGGGAATATTGCGGGATCTGGGCCGCTCGGGTTCATGTTTGAATATGGAGTAGAAGGCGCAGCCTCTTGGGCTTTCCATGGCGGCGATATTGGCGGTGCTCACGACTCTGTTCCGTTAGAACAGATGCCAGAGAGTATAGAAGCAAAAATTCGCACCGATTTAGCCAAATACCAGACAGAACACGGAGGGGTGAATCCATGCGGCTGCAGTGGCTAATTTTCATTGCGGGGATTTTGCTCGTCGCTTCTGGATGCTCGCCGCCGAACATTCCTGGCTGCGTCGACTATCGTGCGTTGAAGACGGCTCGTGGTGTTAATGAGCATGATGTGGCCAATAAAATGGACACAAGACGTTTGGTTGACGCTTATATGTGCGGCGCAAATTTTATTCGGCCAAGAGATCTTTCAATTCAGAAGCTTCTTGCTGACCGAGGCGATGAAGCGGCGAAGGAAATTGTTTCTAGAATCAACGAAAATCGCGGAAGAGATGATTATTTCAGTTTGTTGCTTGCGCTCTACCAGCTTCCTTCTAGCTCGAATCGGAAATTAATGGAAGCCGACCTCGGAAGACGCTGCGAATCTGCGGGGGCGGCGATGCAGCAATGCAAAATTCTTGCGCAAGACATTAGGAAAAGAGAACGAAATTAGGGGCTATGGGATAGGTCTCGGCCCGGTTATTGATCGAGCAAGGTAGCATGGGTTGAGCCGAAGGCGATACCCATCGCTAACCTTGAAGTGTGAAATATCGCCGCAGACGCAGGGAATCGCTCACCATCGGCACGGGCAACAACCGCGTCTCGTCCATGGGCAGCCACGGCTACACCTACGATGCCCTGGGCAACCGCGCCACGCAGAGCTACGGCAGCTCGGTCGCCTCCTACACCTACGACGGGTTCAACCGCACCACCGGCATCAGCCGCAACGCGGCGGTGAGCTACCCCGACCCGAACTACGCCACCGTCAGCCTGTCCGCGGGCAGCAACGAGTACTTCTACAACGCCTTCAACGAGCGGGTGTGGAAATCGGCGCCCGGCGTGGGCAATTACCGTTACCTGTACGGCCCGGGTGGCACGCTGCTGAGCGAGGTCAATGGCAACAATCCGGTCAAGGACTACCTGTGGTTCGGCGGGCAGCTGGTGGGCATGGTCAAGGGCAGCACGCTGTACTTCGTGCACACAGACCACCTCGGCCGGCCGGAGATCGTCACCAACACGGCGAAGTCGGTCGTGTGGCGCGCGAGCAACTTGAACCGCCCAGCCTTTTGTAGACACCTCGGGGCCATACTTCAAGGCAACGATCGAGGTGTTTATGGGCAACAAGCGATATACGGATGAGTTCAAGGCCGAAGCGGTGAAGCAGGTCGTCGAACGC
>Ga0209023_10000241_pt1 | contig 92237 bp, 76 predicted proteins | sample LakOneMetagenome_FD_187468 | JGI IMG/M metagenome (GOLD analysis project Ga0209023, IMG submission 187468) | Freshwater and sediment microbial communities from Lake Erie, Canada (SPAdes) (version 2) | ecosystem: Environmental > Aquatic > Freshwater > Lentic | place: Lake Erie, Canada... | reverse complement strand
CGATTGGCTGAAATTCTATAATACTGAACGGACTCATCAAGGAAAAATGTGCTGTGGTCGTACACCACTTGAAACTTTACTTGATGGAAAACGGATTTGGGCTGAGAAGAATTTAGCTCAAATTTAACCTGACAGGCACAATAAAAAATGGGTAACTGTCAGATCAGGTTTGAGCTAGTACACGTTAATTCTTCAAATTGAAAGTCACTATAATCCCGTTCTTTTGAAGCAATATTCACCTTACATACATATTTAAATTTAGTTTCAGTATTTCCTATATATTGAAAATATTGTGGAGAAAGCAATGTATAAGTCGCACATTTAGGTTTTAGTTTAGACGGATATGTTCTATTCCATCCTTCATTCCAATAACCAGATACACCAAATTCCATCTCATTTAAGAGATATTTAATAAGATTATCATCTGACTGACTTATAATTTTCATTTCAGTGTCAGGAATGATAGGGATGTATATACCTCTTGAATCCTGTTCAACAGACCAATGACCATATCTATGGTGTGGGAAAGCTGTTCCAACAAAGGAAAAATTATCAGAAGTAGTCTTAGATTTAATATATCTGAACTCTAAATTTCTTTCTAATATTAAGCCAATAGAAACGATTTGAGATCTCTCACTTGCCTCATTTTTATCATTCATTATTGTACAAGTGATGTCTAACTGCAAATTAGGACTAATTTCTATTGGAAAGGATAAAGCCCCCAGAACTTGACCTTTATTACTAGCGTTGCAAACTTTAATTAAATTTCTAAGATAATCTTTGAGAGCTTCAATACTGTATTCATTTAGGGAATCCCACTTTGTAAACCATGACGCTTTAGATGGTAAGAAATTTAAATATGCTGTTTCAAGGGGCAAAGCTTTTATTGAGAAGAAATTAGCATAATCTTCGGGCATTCCATAACGAAGTTTAGCAACCTCAAATACTCTTAAATATGCAGATCTAGCTCTATGGCTATTTAATGTGTAAAACTGACCAGTGTTATCTCTTTCTAAAAAATATTGATATGTGTCATGAAGCCTAGTCTCATGAATAAATGTTTTGTTCCATTCATGCTGAAAATCTTCAGTCAAGGGAAAAAAATATTTTTCTTCTAGATCTTCACAAGTACTTAAATACATAAGTGGAAATTCAGATCCAAGGTTTTTTCTGAAATTAGATTCTCTTTCAATCAAGCCCGAATCAATATCAAAGTTTCCTTGGTAATAACCGTAGTTACAAGTTTTAGACTCTATAGCTTTCAATAATTGATCGGATAAACAAGATCTTGCAAATATATATTCTCCAAGAACAATAGTTGGATGATAGCCTTTCTGACAAGCCATCCAAAATACACATAAAATTTCAACAACTTCAGATTCTAATTTCTTAGACTTCAAACTTTCTAATAATCTAGCTTCGACAATTTTTTGAGTGTCATTTACAGTTAACAAAGTAGATAGTTCACTTGCAGTCCATTGCTTAATACTCGTGAAAGGCCACTGTAACCTAGTAACAAGTAACGCTATAGCTATTTCATGTTCATCTAAATTCGCGTTCCAATTCCAACTTGGTGTTTGTAAATTCAAATTCCGAGTTTCTTCTTTTAGAACCTCAATCATTACTTCAATAAATGATTTTGCTTCTTCTATACGATCAAGTTGTATTAACAGATAAACTAAACGGGACGATGGAATCACAAGTCCTGTATTTAAGACCTTGTTATTCTGAGTAGATAGTTGGATGAAATCATCTGCTTTGTCTTTATATTCTTTAGCAACAATATCTAAACGTTTGAAAGTATGTTCAGTAGACTCAAACCAATGATTAAACCACCCACCTTTATTTGATTGGGCTTTAACAAGAACGTCAAATGCAAAATTTTTCCCCCTAGTAGATTTTGCAATTTCATAGATAGGGTCAAGTAGTAAATTTTCATCTTTGTTATGTAGATCATTATCTTTGATATAATTCCAAACATATTTAATAAAGTCAGATTTTTTTACTTTGGGTTTCCAATATTCCATCCATGGTAGTAAATGGTCTCTGTTTTTGTAATCTGACTTAATCCATGTCAAAAAATCAGGAAATTTTTCTAAGGGAAAGTCCTCATAACTAATAGTATTAGGAATTTCATTTGTAGATGAATTTTCAGTCTTCTTAATATATTTAGGAAGATTTTCCATTCCATTGTGATCTAATGCGATATTAATTAACTCTTTTGCATGTTCTATATCTGAATTATTTTGTAATGCATATAGATCATCTTGTGAAAGCCCAGTTCGGCAAATTGACTTCCAAACATGGGACGACAAGTTTGGTAAATTACTTAATATATGATGAAAAGAATTTCCTGCATTATGCCAATCACCATTTTTAACTTCCCATTCAAACTTAGAAGTCAAGCACGTTAGATTGAGGCTAGACAAAAGTTTTGTATATTGTGGTAGGGCATGTCTAGTTTCTTTACCATCAGTATATTCCAAAATTTGTGTTACTTCTGAAGAGATTTTCTGTAAGTAGAAAAGAGCATCTCTTGGATTTTTTTGAGATAGATACTCAATTGAATCAAGTACTTCAAAAATACCCACATCTTTACGCCAACCATAGCCTAAAATGAGATCCCAACATTGATAAGAATATCGCTTGATATATTCTGGTTTCTGATGAAGTAATGCGATTTTTGCTAAATTTGAAAAATAATCACATCTTTCATTAGTCTCCTGAATCTCCTGAGCAAATCTTTTATTTATAATTTCAAATAAGTATTCAATAGTGTCATTATCGAAATACTTAATGTTTTGCTCGGCATACCACTCAATAAACCAATAAATATTAAAGTATTCTTTTTCTTCTACACCTTTAAAATTAGACAGGCTAATACTTTTTTTATTAATGATTAAATTTAGAGTTAAGCAAATCTCAAACCAATTGTTTCTAAATCGGTTTAACTCTCCTTCATCTTTATAATTTTCATGAATAGGAATATCTGAACTATTTAATAATGAATATATGTCTATAAATTTAATTTCTTCATCATATTCAATAAGTTTTACGATATGGTCACCCAATTCTACTAATAAGTTGTATAGAGGGGCTTTTACGGAATTACTATAACTTCGTATATGGAGATGACAGAAACTTCCTTGGGATGCTAAGTGTTGAAAGAAGTTCTCGAAAAAGTAATCTTTATAATTAAAGACTAGTTGATCACTTTTAAATATTAGATATTGTTCTTCATCTTCATCTTCATCTTCATCTTCATCTTCATCTTCATCTTCATCTTCATCTTCATCTTCATCTTCATCTTCATCTTCATCTTCATCTTCGCCAATTAAATAACTTTGCTTGAATAAATTATTTTCTAAAATTTGAACAACTTTTCCTAGACAAGATGCCTCGAACAACTCTTCATTTTCTAAACATCCAAGTTCAACTTCTTCAATAGAACCTAGAACTATTATTTGCTCTGCTATCATCTTCTGGATGTCTTCATTCTCTATTACATTGAAAACATCTAGCAATTGTTCAAAATTATCATTCAAACAATTTATTTGGCACAACAATGTCATCCATTCTTCATTCCACGTTTTAATTGAATCTTTTTTGATAAGAGAAGGAATATACTTATCATCATTTAAAATTTTAGTATGCAGCATTAGTTTTAAATTTTTATTATAAATATCATTATGTTGATGACTATTGTGCAAACGCTCTTCACTTAGAAATCTTTCACGACACCAGTTTGCAATTGATAAAGCTTGGGGCTTCTCATTTCTATGCCACAAGGCTATTGATAGAATTCCTAAATCAGCTACTGAAAGTTGGTGACGCAAGGAAATTAACTCATTGATTGCAGACTGTGGGGCAGTGGTTAGAAATATAATTTTTAATTGATTAAAATCAGTTGGTTGATATTGAGGGCCGTTTAATAAACGTGTTTTTATCGATCCATGTTTGTATGCCTCAGCATACTGTCGTTCTTTAAAGGCAACCGTTTCAGCTTGAGTTAGTAAGTCGATAAAAATTTGGGGATCATACCCCTCTACTAATCGCTCGATAATCCAATCACGTGTTAGGCCACTTCTTAAAGGGCTAGTATTACCAAGTAAAGCATGGCAATACCATAACCATCTCTGTTTTAATGACTCAGGTGCATCATGCTCAAGCCAAGTACATAAAGGTACTAATAATGATTCAATAATTTCATTATGGTCATCTCTACTTTTGACAAAAACACTCAGGCTTTCATGAAACGGTCTTAAACCAGATAAAGATTCATGTAGCAAAAAAATGACTGAATTTATATCTAACAATGAATCCGAAAAAATTTTATTAAAAGAAGTTCTAGGCCAGAAAAAATTAAAATTTACAATAAGATGTAGTATATCTTTTTGCTTATGCGTTAACGTATGCCAAATAGATAGGTAATATTCTTGGATATCACCACCACTATGCATAGGAAGCTTATTGATTTGCCACTCATTAATCGGAAGTAGGTTAGTTCTTAGATATTCACAAGTATAGATCAATTGTAACGGGTAACCATGTGTAGAATTTAATAGAGCTGAAGAAGCTTTAGCGATGATTTCAGACTTATTTCCAGAATCATTCGTTATTAATGATCCGTCTTGTATTCTTTTAGTTACATAAGCTGAAATGGCATTGCCAGACATAGAGGGAAGATATATCCAGTTATTCTTGGGGCATAAAGTTAAAAGTTTTTTTGGTAGATATTCATCGTCTACAGGTTGTGTACCAACAATAATTTTAAGATTATCTGGTAGTGGCAATAATGTTTTAAAAAGTTCTTCTAATGGGTTGATATTTCTATTATTATCTCGCCAAACATGATCCAAACCATCAATAATAAGTATGAAAGGCTTTCCATTTTTTTTATAGTAACTTCCACAGTTTTCAAGAATATTAGCTAAATTTTCAGGTTGTTCATGTGATGAAATCTTAATTTTATGATGAAATTGTCTGATTTGTGAGTAGAGTGATTCAGCAATAACTCTTAAAGAAAGTCTATCCTGTGTTCTATCACTAGTAGAAATAAAATAATGATGTCTGATATAGGGAATTTTTTCATCTTCTAATTCATTACAAAGGTAACTCAGATATGTACTTTTACCTAAGCCCGGGCTACCAGTTAGAACATGTATATTTGTTTTTGCTTCGCCAATTATTTCACTAACAAAATTTTCATGAAAACTTTCATCTGGCAATACGTAATCATCTGAAATATAAAAGCTCTGAGGTATAGGTTCAGGTCTTTTTGTATGAATAATTGAACGTAATATGTCTAAAGTAATCCAACCTTTGGGAGCTGGATTATTTTTAATTGTTGCCCATTTCTTAGCCTCATGTAAAAGACGTAAAAATCCTATTTCATCGCTAACTTTCATTAGAGAATCTTGTACCTGATTTTCGAGTACTAAATATATGGGATCATCATAAGCAACATTTAAATTCCCAATAAATGTTTTAGCTTCACTTTCACTACCTAACTGCTTAATGATTTCATTTTAAATATCTGTAGGTATCAAATCAAATTGAAGATAACAAGTTCCTTGAAAGCAAGGTTCTACATCTCGTGCAAGGCGCTTATTTGTTACTAATTTGATCGAATTAATTTGATCTAATGGTATTCGTTTGTAGGCATCATATATTTTTCTTAAAATACTTTTTGAACGTTCAGTTTTTCCTGACTTTTTAAGAAACCAATCCCAAGAAAATTCATTTTCTTTTTTTTCAGGAGAGGGTGAATATTTGACTTGGTAGTAGTCATATTTATTATCTTTTCTGACACAAATTACGTCATCTAATGCTTGTGGGGTATCGTCAGTATCATCAGTCGCTTCAAATAAAACTTTCTGGTATTTGTCTGGGAAATTCAGCCAGTCAGCAAGAATGCTTATGCCGAATAAAGTTTGATAATCATAGCCTTTATATGTAATCGCAGTACTTTTAATATTATCTTTAGACATAAGCTTATAGATTTCATAAGTATTTTCTCTATTGTATATCCTAAAGTTAAAACTTATTAAAGAAAAAATATGATTGAGCAAATATTAATCAAAAATTGGATCTTTAGTTAATTAGCTTGTTCTAAAAAAACTATCAACGACTTCATAGCATTCACTTTTACTTGAAAGTTACTAATTTCTCTGCTTTTTATTGCTTTAACTTGTTCAATTTTAAATTGGATATCAGGGAATTGTCCTTTTAAATCATGCAATGCTTCAATTTCTTCTTCTAATGCAATGATTTCGCTCTCAAACTCTTCTTTTTTCAAATTTAGTTCTTGGAGGGTAGATGTTGACTCAGTGCAAAACTGTGATCGTAGATCATGCAAATTTTCAGCTTCGGTATAAGTGGTTTGTCCATATCTACTTTTTTCGACATCAACGGTTAAATAACCATCTTTAACCAATCGAAGTATCAACCGATAAACACTTTGATAGTTAACATTACTATCTACTACTTCTAAAAGTTTAACTTTATCCCAGAAATCTACAGTTTGCCATGACTCAATTTTATAGCTACAAAAGACTCTAGAAAGCTCTCGGAACATTGGTAAATTTTGAATTTCCATATTCATTACACAAATAATGAGGATTATAGTCCGTGGATTAAAACACTTCAATTCCTGATAGTTCTTGTATTTACGGTTGTCACCTATGAATCAAGAACTAGCACTGTCTATTGGCTCTAAAATCAGGGAAACTCGAAAAAATAAATCTATTAGCCAAGAACAATTAGCCTTATTAACAACCATTGATCGTAGCTATTTGGGGAGAATTGAAAGGGGTGAAGTCAGCATTACTGTTGAAAAACTCTATCAAATTTCACAAACACTCAATGTTGACCCTAAAATATTACTCCCGTGATAAATATTTTTTGAGAAGGTGGGGAGCTAATAGGTGATCAACTTTCAAGTTGGTTCTCAGCTTTACCTCTTCAATGATATTTATAAGTGTTTCTGTATTCTGATGAAGCTGTGACTCCAAATCATCAATTTGTGTGCGTAGATTTTTATTGGTGTCCGTAAGAGCCTGCCTTGTCTTTTTATTCACATAAAGTTGCTGTTCTTTAGTCTTTAGGTGAAGTGGTGAAATCTGCTCAGATACATACAAAGATATGAGCTTCTTTCTTTCAGCCGAACTCAAAGTACTTAGCCCACCTGATATATAGCCTTTAGATGTTAGACGACTATGAAGAGCTTTGTGCGAAATAGGGGATTTTTCAAAACCCTCAACCAACATCATTTGTAATTCCTGTTCGATGACTACATCTAATTGTTTACCACGTAACATATTAGGCTTCCTTACTCTCAATTTTTTGCTGTTCTATGGCGAATAGTTCACTTAAGGTTGTTGGTAATTTAGGAATCGCATCTCCATAAGGAAAAACAGCAATAGGCGTTAAACTATTTTGCCTATCAAGTGCTTTTGTTTTTAAATCACTTAAATAAAGTATTTTTTGATGTAAATCCTCAAGCATTTCGCTATATGATAAATCATGGACTACGATTTGCTCTATTTGTTCAAATTTATTTAGTAATGCATTCAAAGTATATTGTAGAACTTCTAATTCACCTTTACGGCCAGTTAAAGCAAAGTTTCCACATTGATCACCTGATTGACAGGCAATTCGTTTAGGGCAATCGTGTACAGCGACTTCACGCATGCATCCACCAAAAGGCAAGGGGTGTAAACAAGCATGGCGTTGAATTAATGAGTTAGCTAATGATTGATCCTCTTTAACCAATTCATTAAATGACTCTGCGATATCTTGAAAATATTCATCAAAGAATGATTCCTTTACATAACTCGCTACTTCTTTTTTTGAGTCAAAGGTTTGTAAATTCATCTTTAAATTATTTTCTAGATCCAATTTGTCTGAAAAGTACATTAATCCATCATTTTTGATAGAATTAATAGGATAGTCTGGCTTAAGTTCTTGTTTATTATTTTCATAAAGTACTAATTCATGTTTTTCCAACAAACTAGTTGTAACTTTACGTTGTTTTAACGCCAAGTGCTGATAATATTGATTTTGCTTAATGTCTACACGCCCCATTAGCATTGCTTGCAGATGTTCAGCTAAACCACTGAGCGCGAGGAAAGTATTAATATTGTGTCGTGGTATATGACTAGTCAGTTTTGAATATTCCGTCTCATTTTCTAATAAATTATATTTTTTGAAAATAGATACACTAAGAGTATTTCCTAGAAAACTATGTATAAGCATTCCATTTAAGGGAATAATATTAGTTTTATTTATGAATGACCGCTGTAAGTTTGTTGAACGAAATTCATGAATAAAAAGTAAGTCTTCATAAGCAATTTGTTCTGTTTTCCCTTCATAATTAAAAATATGATCTAAAGGATTTTCAGTGTCATAAGTAGTTAACCCTTTAATAAATTTATTAATATCTTCTTTTAAATAGTATCTTTTAATACCTTTCCCATTTTTAATTTCTTTATAGATTGGAATATTTTTAATAGACTTAATTACAACATCACGTTGTCCAGCTCTACCTTTATAGTTATTTTTTACTCCAAAAACTGTATCTATAAGATCATCAATTTCAACATAATCTTGAGGAATGTCATCAATCGTTTTTGGCAAAAAATCTGAACAGTTTTTTGACCTAATATAATACAGATGTTCTCTATATTCTTTTGTGAGTTCTAACACAGATTGAAATATTGTCTCAATTAAACTTGCAGACAAGGGCTCAATCCAATGTATTCTAAATCCAGCACCTTTTGCACCATGATATTGAATTCCCAAAGTGTATTGCTTAATACCATCCAAAGTTAAATGCTCTTTGGTTACTGGATCAAATATAGGCTGCTTAATCAATGAATCTGTTTTTAAAAGGATTACTTCCGTTGAACGTAAACCAGTGACGATGAGTAGTAATAAAAGATTCAAAACAATCTTTTCACCATTCGTCTCACACAAACTAATCAAGGACACAATATTGATAAATGTGCGAATAGAAATCAGCTTCTCTTTATCCAGATCATCTTCATCAAGTTCCAATTGATCTATTAAAGCTTTTGTTTTCTTGGCATTTGGAGTTCTATTCTGGCGGTTTATGTATAGGTATTTGTGAGAAAATTCTAAAGGTTGTTCAGTAAAAGCGTAATGATTTAACATCTCCTGTAATCTAAGGTATGTACCAGCATGATCAGGAAGGTTCGTTTTACTAGAGTTTTCTGCCAAAATTTCAAAAGACTTATTTAATATTAATGTAGATAAATGGCAGGGATGTATATTCTCGATTTTTTCAGCATATAGAGCACTATACCAACGCTTCAGGATCAAAAATTCTGCATATAGTTTTTGGGGAGATGCTTTAGTGTTGGATTTTCGATAGCTAAGTATTAATACTGATTTAATAAATTCTTGAAAAATAGGATCAATGGTATTGTTTTCGATACCTTTTAATTTTTTGATAGTGCCAAAAGTGAAATGTGTTTTACCACTTCTAGATAACAGCCAACCAGATCCTATCGTACCACCATACCAAGATGAATCGCTCCACTTCCATTTAAAATGAGACTGTAAATTTTGATTAAAATAATCTTTTTGTTCGGCAATGAAAGCATTATATTTTTCAATGTTCATGAATGTCATCCTTCTGTAATGCACAACGAGCTATTACAGATTCAATTTCGAATTTAGTTGACTCATGCACTCGAATCAATGGATTTCTAGATACCCCAATTCCATCTGACAGCTTAATAAGATCATTGATTTCACTTTGTATGCTTTCCAAAACATAATTATGGTTAGCATCTATAAAAGGGTGAAAGTACATGCAACCATAGCAATTGCGAACTGGTTGAAATAAACATTTGTCTTCGTAGGAGCACCCACCAATATCGTAATGAATTTTGCTACCAATATTTCCTAACACTTTTTTCTGAAGCCAATCTTTCTTATAAACTAGTCTTCCAGTCAGGAGCATGGCGATCATTTGTCTGTACAGAGAATTTTTACCAAGTGCTTGCGCTCTAATTTGAGCCAGTTCAGGGGTAGAGAAAATATAATGTCTAGCAGTTACAACAGAAGAGTGACCCAAGATGTATGCAATTTCTTCAGCAGAAGAACCTGCCATTGCCAAACTATAGCCGACATGATGTCTAAAATCAGAAAAAGAGTACTTTTGTTTTATCATTTCACCTGCGAGAACAGCTTCTCTGTAGGCTTTGGGAGCAAAATCAAATAATTGTGTATTAATTGCTTTTGAGCAAAAGCGTGCAGAATTTTCTCCTAAATCAAATAACTTATTTTTTGGACTTAAGTTAAATTTTTCGATATAAGCAATAATGATTTCAGCAACTTCTTCTGGTAATTTCACTGCGATCTTTTCATGTACATAACGCGCTTGTTTTGCATAGGGAATTAGTATGCTATAGCGATGAAAATGATCAGTAGTACGTGTGGTATCTATTTTTATATCTTCAGCAGATAGCTTTGCTAGTTGCACAGGTCTAAGACCAGTTACATACACCAAACCAAGTATTGATGAGTAAAGTAGTGTTTTTTTATCGACTCCCTGAAAATCATCCTTGATAACTTGGTTTAACTTGATAAAACCTTGTTGAATCATTGAAATTAAAGGGGAGTCTATCGTATCTTCATATTCCTGATAGAATAAACTTGAATTAAATGACTTAGGTCTAGGAATAAACTCAAGTTCAAAATCATCTTCAATATCAAAGTTAGGGAAGCCTTCTAAAATTAGAAGTCTCAGTAAAAATTTTATATGTGCATAAGTATTATGATGATTTTCTTGAGATGAAATTTCTATTAATATTTGTTTTAAAGTTTCATAATTTAAATGTAAATTGTTATTTTTTAAATGATTTATTAAAAAATTAAAAGAATAAATTTTTTTACTCAAATAAGATGGTGTATTTTTCTGAATAAAAGCTATCAGAAAAAATTTTGCTAAAGTCGTCTCATTTTCAGAAAAGCTTGAGAAATCTAAGTTTTCTTTCTGACCAGAATAATAAAATTTCCAAATATTATTTGTAGAATTGATAAAATTATCGTCAAATTTATCTGCAACTAAAAATTTAACGACTTTTGGTATTTTTTTACTTAGATTCTGAAGAGCTATTATCTGTTGATCATTAAAAACTGATACAAAAGGTTGTTCTTGATTGCTTTCAAAAAGGTCAAATTGCTCCATTATTTATATTTTCCATAATTCTTGTGATATACGTTGTAAATTCATGAGGTTAGCGCTATCAACAATAAATCTTTTTGCATAGTAACTTGGCATTATACTGTTAGCGCTCCAACCACCTAAGACACGTAGATCTTCTAGTGCTTTTAGCATAATTTCATCATTGCTTTGATTTAATGGTGATGCACTTTCGTTTCGATATTTTTTTATAGCAAAAGCCAAAGTGATATATGCCCATGTATGACGACATACATGAGGGGTTAACTTTTGAATTGAGTCAATATTTGTATCATCAAAATATACAGGATGTGAAGCCCTGAAAGCTTGTTCTATCGTCTTAAAAATTGTATTAATGGATGAATAGCTTAGTGGAGAGTAGGGTGGTTTAAGTGATGTAAACAAGATATCTGAATTATTGAAATTCCTTATCTTTTCTATGTAGAGCATCAAAAATTTATAATCCATACTATCTAGTTTTATAACCCTATAAGATTGCTCGTTTTTTATACTAGGTTTTCTCTGTCTAGAATCATGTTCATCATCCGTATTAGTTATTATGAGACTATATGAGTCAGAATTGAGGGATTTTTTTATTGATCTTTTTGTGAGAAGCATTAGTTCACCAACCCGTAAACCGTAATTTATCATGAGATGTACCATCAGAAAATTACGAAGTTGATGTGATTTCGTTGAGAATGGATTGTCTATATTTATATTAGCTGTCTGGTCTGGGCGAATAATTTTATAAAGCATAACTACCATTTCATTATTTAAGCTTTTAAAGTTATGATTAATTTCACTTTTTACAGTTAAGCTATATTTAGAAAACTTACTAAAAATCCTTTTTTTGTTTATTAAGAACAAATCTATTTTTTTCCTTCGGTTTGTTAATTCTTTGATTGTAATATCTTGATAACGGGTGTTCCAATATTCATCTAAAAGATATACGAAATACTTAAACAATGACCTCAAACGCTGTGTAATGGTCATATAGTTAGCATCTACATTTGATCTAAGTCGAATCAAATTTGTTTCTAACTTTTTATTATTTTCCAAGAAAACTATAAAGTTATCGATTTCATTCAAAAAAATCTCAGGTTCATATTTGGAAGACAAAAATGACTCACAGAACAAAGTTGAATATTTCTGATGCCAAAATTCATACCAAAACTTTAGTGCCAGCATATCTGATTGTTGTGTGGCAAAACTTTGAAATCTCAGGACAGTTGTAGAATAGAGTAAAGGATAGAGACAAGGTACTGTAGCTGAAGTATCAAACAATAGAACTATGTGATTTTGATTTGAATACTTTTTTGAAAGTTGAATTGTTTTTACGACAAACATTCTAAGTACCAAGAACTTTATGAAGTAAATAAAATATAAACATAAGTGAACTGAATGTGAAATGTTATTTTACATAAGTGATTGATTTTAGGTTAAGCAAAGAGGTCTATGAACTTAAAGTATCATGTACTCAATTTAACATAATATACATTATGCGAAATCAGTCTAATTAAAAAAAATAGGATACCAATCAGTTTGCTTGAAGATCCACCATGAGAACTTAAGCATAAAGAATCCGAAAATCAAATGACCAATCAAAACAAGAATATCTAGCTCATTTTCTTTATAGAACTTAACCATTGTTCTCTCCAGTAAAAGCAAAAGCGTAGTCAGAGGGGGAAATATTCATATTATCATTGTGTCAGTTCGTAGACACTCACTTAATATTTTTCTTCTAGTGTTCTTCATTACATAGCAGACCGATAAGCTTTTTTTGTTAAAAAGCTTATGAGCATCAATGATGCTCAATCATGTCACGATGTTGTTGATCACATGATTTCATTTGAGCAGCTAAAAGAGCTAAAGAAATAAACATTAAAATAGTCAGAATAATATTAGCTCTCATATTAAGCCCTCTGCTTTAGTTTGTTGTTGTGCTTGTAGCTGTTGCTGCGGCTGCTGAAAGTAATTGAACGGTCTATCACCATCTTCGATAAGTCGCTTACAGTCGCTACTGGAGACATCATTAAGAATTGTTCCCTGCTGAGTGTATGCAACATATTTATTGCCTTTCTTCATACAACCCGCAAATACAGGTTTTGCCGTAACTTCATAGTTAATGTTCGGCTGAATGCCAGAATCATCAAAAGGCTTACTCGGATTATATGAAATTTGTACAGTCTGCGGATTAGCTCCAGTAATCGAACCGCGACTAACAGTAAGATTCTCAAACCATGCGACACATTCAGGTTTTTCAACATTAGCAGCTTTACGACATTCAATATCAAGATTTGAATGCACTGTTGAACTCTGACCCTGTGCAGTATCTTTAGCATCTGTTTTTTCTGTTGTTTTAGTTTGATGTGGCGTACCTGTAGCAATCTGTCTAACCACGTTATTTTCTTTTGAAAATGAACAAGTAAATAAAGCAATACATGCAATTAAGACAGACGTTAAAATCATAATAAAACGCCAAGGCAATCGGCGTTTATGTGTATGAGCAGTTGAAGAACGATAATATTTATAAAGATCACTAGGAAATACAAAAGTCGATTTAACTTCGGCAGTAGCTTTATTTTTAAATGCGTTAGGGTCAATCTTTACAGTTGACCATTCATATTGAGTAGATCGCTTAAGACCAAAAGAATTAACTAGATGTCTATGATGACCAGTAACAGCACGAAAGGTCTTATGAACAAGGTCAGGAAACTGTGTAATCCCGACAATATCAAAGCCCCGATGACGATGTATTGTTAAGTCTTTAACAATCGGGTCAACTGCACGAGATTCGGACGAGAAAACAGGGATATTCTGGATTTCATCATAAACAACAAATGAACCATCAGGTAATTTACGCCAATCAGCATCAGCCGGAATAGGTCGAATCGTGTCAATTTCAAGACCAGCAATATTTGTATAAATTGTTCTAACAGGACGAACTTTATTTAATTTTAGATTATATTCATTATTAACTCGTTCAATAATTTCATTATAAAAAATAGAGCGAGAAAAATATTCTTCTATACGTTCAGATGATTTTAAGAAATCAAAATAGGTATTATCAAAATGAAAAACCTGTTCTTTTAGATCAACACCTTGGCCTACTTTTCGAACACAATATAAAAAATCATCAGATATTTTTTTATCCTGGATAACCTTTAAATTAGTTTCATATATTTTGGGATTAAGAATGATATTTTTCTGATTAGTTTTTTCTAACTGAACAATATCACGAACATTAATTAAAGTTTTTCCTGCACCTGGAGTGCCAGTATCTAAACGTATCATTTTAAATCTTCTTTAATGCCAAATTACCAGCATTCAGTGAAAGTCTAGTCACGATTGCTGCAAGTACAGTTGAAAAGAAAATATCAAATCCAGCTAAATGAAGGATTGCAATCAAGTCACCCGGTATTCCATACGCTTGCTGTTGAACAGCATTTACAGCCTGTTGAAAAGCAACATAGGAAATTGAAGAAGTAGTAAGAGCAAGACCAGCACCAGTGAGAATATTTTTTAATGTTCCCTTTTGAATACTTTGTAAAATAGTAGATAAACTCATTCTGTTTTTACTCCACCAATAATTAAAGCAGCCACAAAAAATCCAACAAAGATAAGAACAGGCTTGGCAGTTGATACTATTGTACAGATCGGCTCATATGAAATAGGCATTTTGATAACACCGACACCCATGTTTATTTCAGCTTGTCGATCATCAGGACACATGCCACCGAAAGCTATATCTGTGTCTATATCTGTTTGTTCCTGATCAGGTATATCTAGTTCTGTATCTTCATTTTTCTCAGACGTAGCCCATTCTTTTGCTTCTGCCCATGATTGAGAAATTGAATTGGCCCAAGCATCAGCTTTTTGATTAGCTGTATTCCACCATTGAGTAAGAGTTGTAGGAAACGAAATTACAGTTTGAGCGGCTTCACAAACAAGCGGTGCCCACCCGCAAAAGGCCGGAAATTCTAGCTTTATATTTGTGACATTTGGTTTATCTGGATTTTGTGTTTGTTCACCAGTTGCCGTATTTTCTGCTTCTACAGACTTTGATGCTTCTAGTTGCTGAATAATCGGAGCAGCTTTAGCACTGTCATTTTCTGCTTCATTAATTACATCTTGGGCAGCAGCAGTAATTGCTTGTTGTGCTGATACATCACCAGCAGCTGCATTTGAAATTACTTTTTGCGCTACAACATCAAGAGGTATAGTTTTTTGTTCTTGTTCAGCATCAGGATCATAATTAGGATTAGCAATTTGTGTAATCGGAGCACCACGACTTGATGTACCGAACTGGGGAGATGGACAATACCAATTTCCGTTCAAAGAATTTGCTTCTTTGTAAGTCATGTCATTAGTAGGTTTTGAATAATATGCGTAAGCATTATTACAAGCAGTTTGGGGAGTAGAACCAGCAGTGACTTTAATACCATTAACCACCCAGAGCATAGGAAAAGCATCAGGATTAGCAGTATTTGGATCAGTATATTTAATCTGATTATTCGCCGGATCTAAAACCCAGTCAACGGCACCTAACAATTGCTCAACAGCAACAGATAATGCATAACCCGCTGCACCGCGAGCAAGAACTTTGGCAACTTGTGTAGGATTGGGCGTTATTTTTGCAGTGCCTTTAGCAATTTTAGACGCACCATTCAAAATGATTTCTTTTGTACCATTCACAATTGCAGAAGCACCGGAGGCTACTGGAGAACCAAGCGACCAACCGCCAAGGCTTGCAGCACTGGCTTGAGTAATTAAATTAAAATAAAGAGTGAATGCAAAAAAGACAGAAAGAAACTTTTTCATTTAATCACTCTCCATATCCCGTGTAATGCAATCCAAGGCACAATGACCAGTAACCAGTAAAAAATAGATGCTTCTTCCATACTCCCCCCTTAAATGAAAAACCCTGCCGAAGCAGGGAATTTCGAGCACTGATTACTTTGCACGTTTGACGTAAGCCCAACCCAAAAGCAACGCAACTACACCAGCAAGAATTGTTAGAATCGACAACACACCGGAAGAAACACCGCCCATTTCTGTTGAAATCTCAGTAAAGAGATCAGCAACACCAGCAGCATTAGCACTTGATGCAATTACCATTGTTCCTACAGCAGCACCAGCAGCGGCAAATGTAGGACAATGACGTTGGAACCAAGTTTTTTTAACTTGAGCAACTGGAGCTTTAATTACTTCTACGTTTTTGTAAGTCATGAGGATTTTCCTTTTATTTGCTCTGGTGGTAGATGAGCATAATGAAAGACCACCCAATCAAAAGGACGTAGATACTCGCTATCGGTGTTAAGATAATGAGAGCATCATCCTTTGTGATTGCTAACTGGTCGATTACAGACTTGTATTCGACCCATTTAAGGCAGGCATTTGTGCTCTCTTCGACAATTTCACAGATGCTTGCCATTCCTTAAATTCTCTTAGTACAGTTATAAAAATGAACACAGTATTGAGCATGTACGCTGAACTGTTTGCCACACTTCTTGCACTTATACATAAACTGTGTCATATTAATTATTACCGTAAGTTATTGATTTTTAACATATTATACATTATACGAAATGGCCTGTATTAAGCCATTGTTATTACACAGCTTTCTGCAAAATTGGTTGCTTTTCCTGTAAATCTTTTGGCTTGCCATCGCCAGCAGTCTTGTAATAAACGTTACCATCGACACCAACAATTGAAATCGGAATATAGACTTCACGACCCTGATAGCACTTATATGATTCGACTAGATGAAAATGATCTTCATGTAATTTCACTGGTAATGAACAATCGACCATTTCTTCAAGACCACGGTCAAACTTTTGAGATTTGAAAATAAGACGATGATTCATCTGCCCGGTTTTCTGATCTGGCTTAGAATCAATTTTTAAGAGTTTGGCATGAATAAAAAACATAATGCTTACCTATGCGATTTTGAGATTTGAACGGTTAAATGTAGAAATTGGTTCTTGGAAATTGGCTGGTACTTGAGATTCGAAATTAATTTCGACCATCTTAAGAAATGGAATAACGTTATTTTTAGACTCGATATGAAGATTCTGTAAGAATGCTTTTGAATAGCCAGCAGCTATAAGATCGGCCATCTGAGAAAAGAACTGACTTTTACCATATTGTTTTTTCATTGCATCAGTACCATGAGTTTCTAAAGCACAATAAAAATTAAAAAGGTTACGTGCCTTAGTAATACTTACACGTCCACTAGGTGTAACTGTTTGATATACATTGCATAAGTTTTTAAATATAGATTCATGATCAGTAGCTTTCATGGATGTACCCTCAAGGGCTTTAAAAATTTCAGAATTAGCCTTAAGCCATAGGTCTTTTAAAAAATCAGGATTAGAACGTTGATAACGAATTAATTGAAATAAATTGGTTGGAATACCTAGCTCTTTCATAACATAGGCTTTTACACCTGTTTCAAAGCGTAATAATCCAACAGTCCAAGCTTGTAAACTTGGATCAGACATGACTTTAACAACACGTTGAGCACACTTATCATTAGCTTTAGCTAACTTAATTTGTTCTTTTAATTGATCATGAAATTCACAAGATTTACCATAAACCTTACGTGCAAAACGCTTACAACGCTCTGAACCAAAGTAATGTGTATTCTTATAGATAGTATGACGTGTAGATTTACGAATATGTTTAGAAGACATATTCCGCATAAAATCTATAACTTGTTGAACCTGATTATCATCTTTTAAACGAGCTGAATAAGTAATATCTAATTGTTTAACCTCAGTCTCAGAAATAGACAACATTCCATAAAGCACAGGATGCGATTCAGCTAAGAAGCCTAGCATCTCCATTGCACCCTCTTCTATCCAGTCAGTCCCATAAACATTATGACCTTGCAGAATCTTTGCTGGTGATGCCTTTAATTCAACATAAGGATAAGTACGGCCTTCATGGAAAAACTTAAAAGCCATACTTGTAAATGAAGTAGGTAAACGAGAATAAGCGTGATTTAAAACACGATGCTGAGTATCCCCTTCATCATCTTTATAAACGTCCCATGAACCTACTGTTAAACCTAAATCTAATAGATCAAAACCGAATATGCAGTGATGCCCATCAGTTGAAATATCAACTAATGAAGCATCAACAGGTATGTGCATAACGATTTTATCTAGCATAAAAGTTACCTAGTAACTCGGTTTAAAACATTAAACAAAATTACTAAGTAACTTGTCAACTAATAAAATAAGTTAACATTGTAAAAGTTACCTGGTTATTTAGTTACAAGGCACTTACCAATGAGTAAAGTCTATAAAATCCGAAGTGAAGAAGTAGAAGACGTAAAAGAAACGTTAATGAAGTTCGTTGTTCAGAAGAAATCTTTAATGGCTGAAAGCGATGTAATACATGCTTTGATCAAATATCATCTAAAGGATTTAAAAGCCGAAGAAGTTATGAAATATAGACAGGAAGTATTGGGAAAAGATGATTAATAGTCCGTTTTTCCGGAGTTAAGTCCACACTAGAGAACGTGGACTACCCTTCTGCCTCCTTACACTCGTCGAAGCTCCTCGCGTGCGTCGGCATTGTAGATTTCGCATAATGCAGATTGATGTTAAATCACGCCGATTTGCTTTGGAAATAGTTGCAAATCGGCTATGTAACATAATCTGGACTACATTATGCGAAATCAGTCTAATTAAAAAAAATAGGATACCAATCAGTTTGCTTGAAGATCCACCATGAGAACTTAAGCATAAAGAATCCGAAAATCAAATGACCAATCAAAACAAGAATATCTAGCTCATTTTCTTTATAGAACTTAACCATTGTTCTCTCCAGTAAAAGCAAAAGCGTAGTCAGAGGGGGAAATATTCATATTATCATTGTGTCAGTTCGTAGACACTCACTTAATATTTTTCTTCTAGTGTTCTTCATTACATAGCAGACCGATAAGCTTTTTTTGTTAAAAAGCTTATGAGCATCAATGATGCTCAATCATGTCACGATGTTGTTGATCACATGATTTCATTTGAGCAGCTAAAAGAGCTAAAGAAATAAACATTAAAATAGTCAGAATAATATTAGCTCTCATATTAAGCCCTCTGCTTTAGTTTGTTGTTGTGCTTGTAGCTGTTGCTGCGGCTGCTGAAAGTAATTGAACGGTCTATCACCATCTTCGATAAGTCGCTTACAGTCGCTACTGGAGACATCATTAAGAATTGTTCCCTGCTGAGTGTATGCAACATATTTATTGCCTTTCTTCATACAACCCGCAAATACAGGTTTTGCCGTAACTTCATAGTTAATGTTCGGCTGAATGCCAGAATCATCAAAAGGCTTACTCGGATTATATGAAATTTGTACAGTCTGCGGATTAGCTCCAGTAATCGAACCGCGACTAACAGTAAGATTCTCAAACCATGCGACACATTCAGGTTTTTCAACATTAGCAGCTTTACGACATTCAATATCAAGATTTGAATGCACTGTTGAACTCTGACCCTGTGCAGTATCTTTAGCATCTGTTTTTTCTGTTGTTTTAGTTTGATGTGGCGTACCTGTAGCAATCTGTCTAACCACGTTATTTTCTTTTGAAAATGAACAAGTAAATAAAGCAATACATGCAATTAAGACAGACGTTAAAATCATAATAAAACGCCAAGGCAATCGGCGTTTATGTGTATGAGCAGTTGAAGAACGATAATATTTATAAAGATCACTAGGAAATACAAAAGTCGATTTAACTTCGGCAGTAGCTTTATTTTTAAATGCGTTAGGGTCAATCTTTACAGTTGACCATTCATATTGAGTAGATCGCTTAAGACCAAAAGAATTAACTAGATGTCTATGATGACCAGTAACAGCACGAAAGGTCTTATGAACAAGGTCAGGAAACTGTGTAATCCCGACAATATCAAAGCCCCGATGACGATGTATTGTTAAGTCTTTAACAATCGGGTCAACTGCACGAGATTCGGACGAGAAAACAGGGATATTCTGGATTTCATCATAAACAACAAATGAACCATCAGGTAATTTACGCCAATCAGCATCAGCCGGAATAGGTCGAATCGTGTCAATTTCAAGACCAGCAATATTTGTATAAATTGTTCTAACAGGACGAACTTTATTTAATTTTAGATTATATTCATTATTAACTCGTTCAATAATTTCATTATAAAAAATAGAGCGAGAAAAATATTCTTCTATACGTTCAGATGATTTTAAGAAATCAAAATAGGTATTATCAAAATGAAAAACCTGTTCTTTTAGATCAACACCTTGGCCTACTTTTCGAACACAATATAAAAAATCATCAGATATTTTTTTATCCTGGATAACCTTTAAATTAGTTTCATATATTTTGGGATTAAGAATGATATTTTTCTGATTAGTTTTTTCTAACTGAACAATATCACGAACATTAATTAAAGTTTTTCCTGCACCTGGAGTGCCAGTATCTAAACGTATCATTTTAAATCTTCTTTAATGCCAAATTACCAGCATTCAGTGAAAGTCTAGTCACGATTGCTGCAAGTACAGTTGAAAAGAAAATATCAAATCCAGCTAAATGAAGGATTGCAATCAAGTCACCCGGTATTCCATACGCTTGCTGTTGAACAGCATTTACAGCCTGTTGAAAAGCAACATAGGAAATTGAAGAAGTAGTAAGAGCAAGACCAGCACCAGTGAGAATATTTTTTAATGTTCCCTTTTGAATACTTTGTAAAATAGTAGATAAACTCATTCTGTTTTTACTCCACCAATAATTAAAGCAGCCACAAAAAATCCAACAAAGATAAGAACAGGCTTGGCAGTTGATACTATTGTACAGATCGGCTCATATGAAATAGGCATTTTGATAACACCGACACCCATGTTTATTTCAGCTTGTCGATCATCAGGACACATGCCACCGAAAGCTATATCTGTGTCTATATCTGTTTGTTCCTGATCAGGTATATCTAGTTCTGTATCTTCATTTTTCTCAGACGTAGCCCATTCTTTTGCTTCTGCCCATGATTGAGAAATTGAATTGGCCCAAGCATCAGCTTTTTGATTAGCTGTATTCCACCATTGAGTAAGAGTTGTAGGAAACGAAATTACAGTTTGAGCGGCTTCACAAACAAGCGGTGCCCACCCGCAAAAGGCCGGAAATTCTAGCTTTATATTTGTGACATTTGGTTTATCTGGATTTTGTGTTTGTTCACCAGTTGCCGTATTTTCTGCTTCTACAGACTTTGATGCTTCTAGTTGCTGAATAATCGGAGCAGCTTTAGCACTGTCATTTTCTGCTTCATTAATTACATCTTGGGCAGCAGCAGTAATTGCTTGTTGTGCTGATACATCACCAGCAGCTGCATTTGAAATTACTTTTTGCGCTACAACATCAAGAGGTATAGTTTTTTGTTCTTGTTCAGCATCAGGATCATAATTAGGATTAGCAATTTGTGTAATCGGAGCACCACGACTTGATGTACCGAACTGGGGAGATGGACAATACCAATTTCCGTTCAAAGAATTTGCTTCTTTGTAAGTCATGTCATTAGTAGGTTTTGAATAATATGCGTAAGCATTATTACAAGCAGTTTGGGGAGTAGAACCAGCAGTGACTTTAATACCATTAACCACCCAGAGCATAGGAAAAGCATCAGGATTAGCAGTATTTGGATCAGTATATTTAATCTGATTATTCGCCGGATCTAAAACCCAGTCAACGGCACCTAACAATTGCTCAACAGCAACAGATAATGCATAACCCGCTGCACCGCGAGCAAGAACTTTGGCAACTTGTGTAGGATTGGGCGTTATTTTTGCAGTGCCTTTAGCAATTTTAGACGCACCATTCAAAATGATTTCTTTTGTACCATTCACAATTGCAGAAGCACCGGAGGCTACTGGAGAACCAAGCGACCAACCGCCAAGGCTTGCAGCACTGGCTTGAGTAATTAAATTAAAATAAAGAGTGAATGCAAAAAAGACAGAAAGAAACTTTTTCATTTAATCACTCTCCATATCCCGTGTAATGCAATCCAAGGCACAATGACCAGTAACCAGTAAAAAATAGATGCTTCTTCCATACTCCCCCCTTAAATGAAAAACCCTGCCGAAGCAGGGAATTTCGAGCACTGATTACTTTGCACGTTTGACGTAAGCCCAACCCAAAAGCAACGCAACTACACCAGCAAGAATTGTTAGAATCGACAACACACCGGAAGAAACACCGCCCATTTCTGTTGAAATCTCAGTAAAGAGATCAGCAACACCAGCAGCATTAGCACTTGATGCAATTACCATTGTTCCTACAGCAGCACCAGCAGCGGCAAATGTAGGACAATGACGTTGGAACCAAGTTTTTTTAACTTGAGCAACTGGAGCTTTAATTACTTCTACGTTTTTGTAAGTCATGAGGATTTTCCTTTTATTTGCTCTGGTGGTAGATGAGCATAATGAAAGACCACCCAATCAAAAGGACGTAGATACTCGCTATCGGTGTTAAGATAATGAGAGCATCATCCTTTGTGATTGCTAACTGGTCGATTACAGACTTGTATTCGACCCATTTAAGGCAGGCATTTGTGCTCTCTTCGACAATTTCACAGATGCTTGCCATTCCTTAAATTCTCTTAGTACAGTTATAAAAATGAACACAGTATTGAGCATGTACGCTGAACTGTTTGCCACACTTCTTGCACTTATACATAAACTGTGTCATATTAATTATTACCGTAAGTTATTGATTTTTAACATATTATACATTATACGAAATGGCCTGTATTAAGCCATTGTTATTACACAGCTTTCTGCAAAATTGGTTGCTTTTCCTGTAAATCTTTTGGCTTGCCATCGCCAGCAGTCTTGTAATAAACGTTACCATCGACACCAACAATTGAAATCGGAATATAGACTTCACGACCCTGATAGCACTTATATGATTCGACTAGATGAAAATGATCTTCATGTAATTTCACTGGTAATGAACAATCGACCATTTCTTCAAGACCACGGTCAAACTTTTGAGATTTGAAAATAAGACGATGATTCATCTGCCCGGTTTTCTGATCTGGCTTAGAATCAATTTTTAAGAGTTTGGCATGAATAAAAAACATAATGCTTACCTATGCGATTTTGAGATTTGAACGGTTAAATGTAGAAATTGGTTCTTGGAAATTGGCTGGTACTTGAGATTCGAAATTAATTTCGACCATCTTAAGAAATGGAATAACGTTATTTTTAGACTCGATATGAAGATTCTGTAAGAATGCTTTTGAATAGCCAGCAGCTATAAGATCGGCCATCTGAGAAAAGAACTGACTTTTACCATATTGTTTTTTCATTGCATCAGTACCATGAGTTTCTAAAGCACAATAAAAATTAAAAAGGTTACGTGCCTTAGTAATACTTACACGTCCACTAGGTGTAACTGTTTGATATACATTGCATAAGTTTTTAAATATAGATTCATGATCAGTAGCTTTCATGGATGTACCCTCAAGGGCTTTAAAAATTTCAGAATTAGCCTTAAGCCATAGGTCTTTTAAAAAATCAGGATTAGAACGTTGATAACGAATTAATTGAAATAAATTGGTTGGAATACCTAGCTCTTTCATAACATAGGCTTTTACACCTGTTTCAAAGCGTAATAATCCAACAGTCCAAGCTTGTAAACTTGGATCAGACATGACTTTAACAACACGTTGAGCACACTTATCATTAGCTTTAGCTAACTTAATTTGTTCTTTTAATTGATCATGAAATTCACAAGATTTACCATAAACCTTACGTGCAAAACGCTTACAACGCTCTGAACCAAAGTAATGTGTATTCTTATAGATAGTATGACGTGTAGATTTACGAATATGTTTAGAAGACATATTCCGCATAAAATCTATAACTTGTTGAACCTGATTATCATCTTTTAAACGAGCTGAATAAGTAATATCTAATTGTTTAACCTCAGTCTCAGAAATAGACAACATTCCATAAAGCACAGGATGCGATTCAGCTAAGAAGCCTAGCATCTCCATTGCACCCTCTTCTATCCAGTCAGTCCCATAAACATTATGACCTTGCAGAATCTTTGCTGGTGATGCCTTTAATTCAACATAAGGATAAGTACGGCCTTCATGGAAAAACTTAAAAGCCATACTTGTAAATGAAGTAGGTAAACGAGAATAAGCGTGATTTAAAACACGATGCTGAGTATCCCCTTCATCATCTTTATAAACGTCCCATGAACCTACTGTTAAACCTAAATCTAATAGATCAAAACCGAATATGCAGTGATGCCCATCAGTTGAAATATCAACTAATGAAGCATCAACAGGTATGTGCATAACGATTTTATCTAGCATAAAAGTTACCTAGTAACTCGGTTTAAAACATTAAACAAAATTACTAAGTAACTTGTCAACTAATAAAATAAGTTAACATTGTAAAAGTTACCTGGTTATTTAGTTACAAGGCACTTACCAATGAGTAAAGTCTATAAAATCCGAAGTGAAGAAGTAGAAGACGTAAAAGAAACGTTAATGAAGTTCGTTGTTCAGAAGAAATCTTTAATGGCTGAAAGCGATGTAATACATGCTTTGATCAAATATCATCTAAAGGATTTAAAAGCCGAAGAAGTTATGAAATATAGACAGGAAGTATTGGGAAAAGATGATTAATAGTCCGTTTTTCCGGAGTTAAGTCCACACTAGAGAACGTGGACTACCCTTCTGCCTCCTTACACTCGTCGAAGCTCCTCGCGTGCGTCGGCATTGTAGATTTCGCATAATGCAGATTGATGTTAAATCACGCCGATTTGCTTTGGAAATAGTTGCAAATCGGCTATGTAACATAATCTGGACTACATTATGCGAAATGCTGTGGTAAATTTAAATCCTATAAAAAAATATCGCCATACACTTTGTATAGCGGTATTTAAAAGTCCAGCTTCAGTAAAACTCGTTAAAAGCTTTTAGAAAGCTCTATAAAATTTTTATAAAGTTTTAATTTCTTTCTGTGTAAACGTTTCTGTAGGCTTGAGCTTCTGGTCAGGCTTTAAGAATGAAGAAGCAATAATTGCTAATATAGCAAAACTTATAATATATATAATAATTAAGTGCGGACTTCCTTCACCAATACTCAATAGCTTTGTAGCAATCAACGGCGCCAAACCGCCACCTAACACACCTGCAAATTGTACCGAAATTGAAATACCGCTATAGCGAATTTCAGCAGGAAATTGGCGAGCAAATAATTGTGACTGCGGTGCATACATAATTGGAAAAATTACACCAATTGCCAATACGATTGCTGTCCATACTAAAACAGGATCTTTTGTATTTAACATTGCAAAGAATGGATAGCTATATAGTGCAAGCATACAAAGACCAAATCTGAACATATTACGCTGGCCGACTTTATCGGATAAATGTCCGCATAATGGAGTCATTACCATAATGACAGCAGCGCCACAAATTGTTGCAAATAGAATATCTTGTCTAGGAATATTTAACTGCGTGGTGGTATAGGCTAAAGCAAAGGTGGAAGCCAAGTAGAACCAGGCATTTTCAGCAGCGCGTGATAGAATAATTGTAATTAACTGTTTTGGATGATTTTTAAACACCTGTAATGCAGGAACTTTAACTTCTTTCGCTTTTTCTTTAATTTTTTCAAAGTCTGGCGACTCAGGAACTTTCACCCGGATATACCAACCTACCGCCAACAGCACTATACTGGCTAAAAATGGTAAGCGCCAGCCCCAGCTAAACAATGCTTCCTCGGGTAGTAAAGACACTAGACCCAAAGCCACCGAAGCCAGCATTAAACCGCCTCCAGTACTGGCCTGTGGTAAACTTCCCCAAAAACCCTTTCCACCTTCTGGAGCATGTTCAACAGCCATGAGAACTGCCCCGCCCCATTCGCCGCCCATCGCCATACCCTGAATAAATCTTAAAATAATCAGACAAACCGTAGCCCAGTAACCGATCGACTCAAATGTAGGTAACAGTCCGATCATGACTGTCGGGATACCCATTAACATTAAAGTCACTAATAACATGGATTTTCGGCCTACCCTGTCACCAAAATGGCCAAATACAATACCGCCTAATGGTCGACCAATAAATCCAACAGCGTAGGTTGCAAAAGCTGCGAGTACACCGGTGAGCGGATCAAGGTTTGGAAAAAATAATTTATTAAAAATGAGTGCAGCAGCAGCACCATAAATAAAAAAGTCATACCATTCAATAGTCGTCCCTACCATACTTGAGATACCTGCCAGGCGGTGAGAAGACTTTTTAGAATGCGAACCGTTTCCATGTATTGTTTGCATTGTCATATTCCTTTTTAGATTTTCTTGTTTTGAGTTTTTATACGTATAATCAGCCCTGACCATAAGTATTTTCAGTTTCTCTCTAGTCTCCTTGAATGTATAACTTCTATATGAATGACTCAGCCGAGTCGCTCTAGAATTTGTTCAAGCTCTGGATTGCCTTTTTTCCATTGCGGCTGTTTGTCTTTATCAACAATAAGTGCACGGACACCTTCAATGAAGTCACCATGTTCAAACCAGATATCCTGTAAATCACGCTCAATCTGCATGCACTGTTGTAATGACAAACTTCGTCCTAAGTGCTGAAGTCTCAGGCTGGTCTGTTTCGCAATCAGGGAACGCTGCTGCAAGGTAATCAGTATTTTATTTGTCCATGCCTTGTACTGCTCGTCTTGTTCATTTTCGAGACTCTGTTCGATATCCTGCAAATTTTTAAAACCGAAATGTTTTCGAATATTTTCAGACCGTGAACTTAGATCACTCTCAGCAGGACGGGTAATATACTTTCCAATCATCTGTTGTATTTTTTCTTTATTTAAACTGGATGAATGAGCCAGCTCATTCTGTAAAGCCTGAAGTTTTTCTCCAGGCACATGGTAGTCAATCAGATCAAGATAAAGTGCATCACTACTGCTGATTTGCTCGCCGGTAATCGCCATATAGACGCCGATATCATCAAGACGAGATAGAAAGTGTGTTGCTGCAACATCAGGGAAAAAGCCGATTGCTGTTTCCGGCATGGCAAAACGGGACTTTTCACTACTCACAATAATATGACAGGCCTGTGCCAGACCGAAACCTCCACCCAGCACATAGCCATCCAGTATGACTATAACCGGTTTCTGATAATCACGAATCCTGTTAAGCATGTCGTATTCAGCACTAAAATATGCTTTATGCGCTTCAGTTTGGTTTTTATAATTATCATATAGATAACGAATATCGCCACCTGCGCAAAAAGCTTTTTGACTGTTTGATTTAATCAATATAGCCTGAATAGAATGATCCTGTTGCCATGTCTCAAATTGCATATGAATCTGATGAATCATCTCAATTGAAAGTGCATTAAGATTTGCGACACGGTTTAGACTGATTATTCCCAGAACGCCCTGCTGTTCAATGATTAAATGCTTTTCCATATCCATCTCATCATTCTCCTATTGATTTTTAAAGTGAGCTTGGCGCTTTTCAATAAATGCCTGCATACCCTCTTTCTGATCTAGCGTTGCAAATACAGAATGAAAAGCACGGCGTTCAAAGCGTAAACCTTCAGCTAGATTTACTTCAAAGGCACGATTAATCGACTCTTTAATCATCATGCTTGCAGTTAAAGATTTGGATGCAATTTTTTCAGCTGCCTGCATGGTCTGTTCTAGCAGTTGCTCTTTACTGAAAATGCGGGCAACCAGACCGCACTGCTCTGCTTCAACAGCCTCCATCTGGCGTGCGGTCAGGCACATTTCCATTGCTTTGGCTTTACCTACTGCAAGTGTCAGGCGTTGTGTGCCCCCTATACCCGGTATCACACCTAAAGTTAATTCTGGCAAGCCAAACTTGGCATTATCTGCACAGTAAATAAAATCGCACATTAATGCTAATTCACAGCCGCCCCCTAACGCATAACCGCTTACTGCTGCAATTAAAGGTTTACGGCGCTGTGCAATTCGGTCGGCAAGGTTGAAAAAATCATCAAGATAAATTCCGGGAAAGGTAAGCTCAGCCATTTCCTTGATATCTGCGCCCGCAGCAAAAGCTTTTTCTGAACCTGCCAAAACCATGCAGCCAATTTCCTGATCTTTTTCCAGATCATCAAGTGCCAGGTTTATTTCACTGATCAACTCGGAATTTAATGCATTCAAGGCCTTAGGCCGGTTCAAGGTAATGAGACCTACCCCGTTACGTTTTTCTAGTAAGATTGTTTCAAACTGCATACTTCATCCTTATATTTTTATAATCCTTCCAAACTGTTAGAACCTTATAGGCTACGCGCAATCACCAGACGCTGAATATCGCTTGTACCTTCATAGATCTGACAAATACGAGCATCACGATAAATCCGCTCAATAGGAAAGTCTTTTAAATAGCCATAGCCGCCAAAAATTTGTAAAGCTGACGAACATACCCGCTCTGCCATTTCCGAAGAAAATAATTTCGCCATAGACGCTTCATTCAGACAGGGTTTACCTGCTTCTTTAAGACGGGTTGCATGATGAACCAGTTGACGGGCTGCTTCAATTTCTGTCGCCATACTGGCTAAACGAAATGCAATAGCCTGATGTTCAAAAATAGGCTGGCCAAAGGTAATGCGTTCTTTAGCATAACGGGTCGCTTCTTCAAGTGCAGCACGTGCCAGTCCAACAGCTTGTGCGGCAATTCCAATACGGCCACCCTCCAGATTGGAAAGTGCAATTTTCAGCCCTTCGCCTTGTTGTCCCAACATTAAAGTATTAGGTACACGTACATCAGTTAAGGCAATCTGGCAGGTATCTGAAGCATGTAAGCCAAGCTTTTCCTCGGTACGAACGACTTCATAGCCTTGTGTTTCACGAGGCACAATAAATGCACTGATTCCTTTTTTACCTGCTTCCGGATCAGTTATGGCAAACACAATAATAACTCCTGCATTATTTCCAGAAGTAATGAACTGCTTGGCACCATTAATAATCCAGTCATCTCCATTTTTTACCGCACGGGTTCTGATAGCAGCTGCATCTGAACCGGTATGAGGTTCAGTCAGTGCAAATGCGCCAATCATCTCACCTTGAGCCAATGGCATCAGATATTTCTGTTTTTGCTCGGCTGTGCCAAATTTAGCTATAGGTACACAACCAACAGAATTATGGACACTCATAATGGTCGAGGTTGCACCATCTGCAGCCGCAATTTCTTCAAGGGCCAACACATAGGCCAGATTCCCGGTGTCTGAACCACCCCACTGCTCTGGAATAAGCATACCCATAAGACCCAGCTTGCCCATTTGCGATAAGACTTCTTTAGGAAAAGTACTATGTTTATCCCACTCGGCTGCTTTGGGCTTGATTTGTTCCTGCGCAAAACTTCTTGCCATATCCTGAATTAATAACTGTTCTTCCGTAAATTGCATCTCATGATCCTTGAGTAAGTTATCCTCTTTATGAATGAGGTATTGCCTCATCAGACAGCCTTGCTGTTTGCCTGCTGTTTTGCGATTTCCTGATTACGTAGTAAAAAGCGCTGTATCTTTCCGCTTGGCGTTTTAGGGAGTTCGGTCACGAATTCAACCTGTCTTGGGTAAGCATGGGCGGATAGACGTTTTTTTACAAATTGTCCAAGCTGCTCTGACAGCTCATCTGAGGGAGCTCTGCCTTCTGCCAGAACGACAAAAGCTTTTACAATTTCAGTGCGCTCCGGGTCAGGTACTCCAACCACAGCTGCTTCAATTACGGCATCATGCTCGAGAAGTGCACTTTCTACATCGAAAGGTCCAATACGGTAACCCGAAGTTGTAATGACATCATCACTTCTGCCTACAAAACTCATACTGCCATTTTCATGGAGTTCGGCAGTGTCACCTGTAAGGTAATAATGCTTTACGAAAGGAGTTTTACGGCTCTCTTTATAACCACCAAACCACATCATGGGAGACTGGTTAATGTCTACTGCCAAAATACCTGGAGTACCTGCAGGAAGTTCATTTCCCTGCTCATCTACGACAGCAATACGGTAACCCGGGCTTGCGAAGCCGGCTGCACCTGCACGGATCTCATGATTTAGTCCATGGTGGTTACATACCACCATACCTACCTCGGTCTGGCCATAATGGTCAAAAATTGGTGCATCCAGAACCTGTCTGAACCAGCGAAATACTTCTGGATTTAAGGGTTCACCTGCACTGCTAACCACACGAAACTTTCCTTTAAGCTGGCCCATCTGTGCAGGGTCAGCAGCCATCATCATACGGTAAGCGGTAGGTGCGCCTGCCAAATTGGTAATTTGATAATCATTTACAATCTGGCATAAACTTTCGATACTGAAGCCCCCTTCATAAAACAAGGTGGCATGACCTAAAAGTAATGGTCCGGTTATGCCATAATACAAACCATACGCCCAGCCCGGATCGGCAATATTCCAGAAGGCATCTTCAGTTTTCAGTCCAATAGCATCCTTCATATAGTTGCCAAAAGCGATTAAGGCTTTCAATGGTACTTCCAGTGGTTTTGCAGGACCAGTTGTGCCGGAAGTAAACATGAGCAAGAACGGGTCCTGAACGGTTTGCATAACCATTTCACATTGGTCAGATTGCGCATTAACCATATTCCAGAAGTTTAGATCACCCTGTGGTACATTGCCCTCCCGGTCTGCCACGGTCACAATTTTCGGACACTGTTCGACTTCTTCGAGCTTACTGCGGTTGCCAATATCGGTAATGACCAGTTTGCTTTTCGCCAGCTGTAAGCGATGTTCTATAGCTTTAGGTCCAAAAGCCGTAAACAGGGGCTGATATACTGCGCCAATACGCCAAGCGCCTAAAATGGTTACCAGTAATTCAGGCGTTCGGGGTAATAAACCGGATACCCGGTCACCGGGCTTTACCCCTTGAGATTTTAAAAAATTAGCAAACTGACTTGACCATTGCTTTAACTGGCCAAACGTATACTGTTCCTTTTTCCCATCCTTGCCCTGCCAATACAACGCAATCTGGTCGCTATCTACATCAGCATGGCGATCACAACATTCATGGCATGCATTAAGTTGTTCTGGTGACCCTGCTAACAGGTTTCTTACCGCCGTATTTAAATCAAATTCTTTTACTGCATCCTGATAATCCAACATGATTGTTACCTCAGTCTGGTTTTATTGTTATTCATGACACGGGTGTTTTGATTTTATGCCATCCACTGGCTAAATGATTATGCTTGTTTTGGAAGATACTGCTGAATAATACTTGAAAAATCGAGGTTGGCATTACCCTGCATGCATAGCTGTTGATAAAGCTGCTGTACCAGTCCACCCAATACTACGGGCTGTTTGACCTGCCCCGCTGCTTCAACCGCCAGACCAAGATCTTTCAGCATTAATTGTGTGGCAAAACCATCCTTATAGCCTTTGGAAGCTGGCGCATTTTCACAGATATCTGGCCAAGGGTTGCAGACCTCAGAGCTCCAGCAGCGGCCACTTGAGCTGTTAATAACACCAGCAAGTGCCTGTGGATCAATCCCTAGCTTGACTCCAAGTGCCATACCTTCAGCGACGGCGGCCATAGATATGCCTAAAATCAGGTTATTACAGATTTTAGCAATTTGTCCTGCACCTACATCACCACAGTGCACCATGTTTTTGCCCATCGGACTTAACACCGTTTTAACCCGTATAAAAGTAGCCTCATCTGTGCCGACCATAAAGGTCAATGTTCCTGCCTGTGCACCTATGGTTCCACCAGAAACTGGTGCATCACAGATAGTAATCTCTCTTTCTGCTGCACTTGCTGCAATATCTTTAATAGTTTGTGGGTCAATGGTGCTACTGTCGATACATAAACTACCCGCCTTAAGTACTGCCAAGACACCATTTTCCCCCAGATATACATCCTTTACATGCTTTGCCGCAGGTAACATGGTAATAACGACATCTGCCGTTCGCGCCGCGACCTGAGGGCTGTCACAGGCAATCCCTCCAGCCTCTGTAAAGTGGGTAACTGCAGTTTCACTTAAATCAAAACCGTAGACATTTAAACCTGCTTTGAGGAGATTTTGGGCCATTTTCCCGCCCATATTTCCCAGACCAATAAAAGCAATATTCATGCTTGAACTCCTGAATTAGCGTAAGCTGATGGTTGTGTTTACTTCGCCTGCTTCCTGCGTATCTTCAAACCAGCGGCTGGTAATGGTCTTGGTCTGTGTATAGAACTGGACAGCTTGTTTCCCATAAGGCCCGAGATCTCCAAGTTTTGAGCCACGTGAGCCTGTAAAACTGAAGAACGGTACTGGTACTGGAATCGGAATATTGATACCAACCTGGCCAATATCAATCATGTTCTGGAAAGTACGTGCTGTTGCACCACTTTGGGTAAACAAACCAACGCCATTACCAAATGGATTGGCATTGATCAGTTCGATTGCTTCTTCAAGAGTATCCACACAGATAATCGAAAGCACAGGCCCAAAGATTTCTTCTTTATAAATACGCATGTCTGTGCTGACATGGTTGAAAATCGTAGCGCCAACAAAGTTGCCATTTTCGTAGCCTTTAACCTCAACATCACGGCCATCTAGTAAAAGTTCGGCGCCCTCTTCTACACCGCTATTAATGAGCTCTACCACTCGGGCTTTAGCACGTTTTGAAATCACTGGTCCAATATCTGTATTTGGCTCATGACCGGCATTTACACTCAGCATTTTGGCTTTTTCTACCAGATCATGAATCCAGTTCTTACTTTCACCTACCATAACAGCTACAGATAGTGCCATACAACGTTGCCCGGCAGCTCCAAATGCGGCGCCTACTAAAGCATTAAGAGTTTGCTCTTTATTGGCATCGGGCATGACAGCCACATGATTTTTCGCACCCATCATCGACTGAACACGCTTACCATGCTGACCTGCAAGGTTATAGACATGAGTTCCAACAGCGGTTGACCCTACGAAAGAAACTGCCTTGATATATTGATGTGTACACAAGCGGTCGACCACGTCTTTGCCACCATGCACAACATTTAAGATGCCTGCCGGAATACCGGCCTGAACCGCAAGCTCAACCAGCATCATGGTAGATAACGGGTCCTGCTCAGATGGCTTGAGAACAAATGTATTACCACATACAATCGCCATCGGGAACATCCAGAGGGGAATCATGGCTGGAAAGTTAAAAGGTGTAATACCGGCACAGACTCCTAGCGGTTGTTGTAAGGTATAAGTATCTACCCCGCGTGCTACCCCTTCGGCATATTCCCCCATTTGTAATGTGCCAATTGAACAGGCATGTTCGACTACTTCCAGACCACGCTGAATATCGCCCTCAGCATCTGCCAGGGTTTTACCCTGCTCAGTAGTCAGCACATGGGCAATCTCTTTCATGTTGTCACGGATTAAATCTTGCAGCTTGAGCATAATACGCATACGTGCCTGGATCGGGGTTAAACGCCAGCTTTTAAAAGCGTCTTGTGCAGCATTAATTGCAGCTTCTACTTCATCTGGCGTCGCCATCGGCACACGACCCACAACTTCTTGTGTGGCCGGATTAATAATATCCTGCCATTCTGAAGTAGTAGATTCTACAAACTGCCCATTAATTAATAATTTGGCTGTTGTGGTCTGAATATTTGTCATTGTGTTCATAGCCTCTCCATGGGCGATATTCTTGTTGTGCTGTAATCAGAAAATATCCTAAAGCCGTATTTTCATCTTTTCGGTTTCACTTGAGACTAACAAAGAAGGTTTTGACTACCAATACAAATTCGCGCACGATTACTGTGCAAATTTGCACAAGGGATAAAATAAAAATGAAAGTGGATTGGGATCATCTACAGTTTTTTCTGGTATTGGCACGAGCCAAAACCCTGACCAATACAGCACGTATTATTGGAGTAGAACATAGTACGGTATCTAGACGGATTCAGGCACTGGAGCTGGCATTAGGAACGCCGTTATTTAAACGGGAAGCCACGGGTTATGAATTGACGCTTGAAGGGCTGGCTCTGGTTCCACGAGTGGAACAGATGGAACAGGCATTTTTGCAGATAGAAAAGCCTCATCAGCCTTTACAAGGTCGTGTGCGAATTGGCACACCAGAAGGCTTTGGTACTGCATTTTTAGCAAAATTACTGGCAGAATTATCCAAACAGTATCCTCTGCTTACCATTGATTTAATCCCTGTACCTAAAATGATCAAGCTTTCTCACCGCGAAGCCGATATTGTCATTTCGATTGACCGTCCAAAATCCGGGCCTTATATCATTACCCGTCTTAGTGATTACTGTTTAAAAATATATGGCAGCAAAGATTATCTGGCGGCCAGTTCACCTATCCATCAGCTTGAAGATTTAAAACAGCATCGTTTTGTGAACTATATCGATGACCTGATATATAGTCCTGAACTGTACTGTCTGGAACGTTTGCCCCTACAACTGAGTGCCAGCTTCAGGAGTAGCAGTATTTTAGCTCAGCAAATCGCTGTTAGTGCCGGAGCAGGTCTGGCAATTTTGCCCAAATTCTTGGCAGATGAACAACCAGAACTTGAACAGGTACTGCACAAAGAAGTCCGTTTTATTCATACTTTCTGGATGCTGACACTGGTAGATTTACAGCATGAGCCACGCATCAAGCTGGTATGGGATTTTTTAAGAACACAGGCTGACAAATACCAGCATCTACTTATGGATTAAACTTTTTAACTAAAATATTGACTAAATCTGAGCTTTATCCAGTGCGGCTTTAATGACATGCTCTGACTCAAAGTCATGATAGGTCTTGCGTTCAGAATATTCATGAGCCAGAGGTTGTACTTCTTTTAAAGTAAGCCGGCTACGCTCAGCCAAACGTATATACTCTTCAGTTCCTTTCCGCTTCCATTCAATTTCTTGGGCTTCTAATACTCTAATAACCTTAGCCGGGCTACCCAAAGCCAGCACATTTTCAGGAATGACTGCTTTTGCCTTGACCGTGCTATTGGCACCAATAATAGTATTTTCACCAATTTCTGCGTCATCCAGTATGACGCTATTCATACCTACCAGAACATTTTTACGAATTTTACAGCCATGTAAAATGGCGCCATGACCGATATGTCCATACTCTTCAATTAAAGTGATACTGGCCGGGAAGCCATGCACAGTACATGAGTCCTGAATATTCGCATTTTTCCGAACATGTATACGGCCAAAATCTGCCCGCAGACTGGCAAATGGACCAATATATACTCCCTCTTCAATGATAACATCACCAATCAATACGGCTGTTGGGTGGATATAGGCTCCGGGGCTTACTACCGGAATAACTCCATCAATCTCATAACATGGCATTTTTACTTCCTTTTAATTTATTCTATTTACCTAAAGCTATATGGTAACTTCCTGTTTTAAACCGCCAAAACGTTTGTAAAACTGTGGATGTGCTGGTGGCATAGAGCCTTCTGCAGTTCTGGCCAGCTCCAGAAAAAAATCTTCTGCTGGATGAAAAACCATTTGATATATATTACTGCTAAGATTGCGGGCAGTCAGTGAAAGCCAGTTAGAAGGCAGTAATTCAAAAGGCAGATTTGGATCCTTAAGTAAAATACGGCGGTACTGATGAATCAGTAAAATACGGATCTGGAAGGCTTGTATTGGGTCCAGGTCATCTATACTTTCAATCAGGTTCAGGACTTCTCTAAAATCACCAATAAACTTTTCATAACGCTGATGTAATTCCTGCAACGGCCAGTTAGTCTCGACCATACGTTTTACAGTTGGATAAGACTCTTGCCAGAGTTCCAGAGCCTCCGCCTTGAAAAGAACCACCTGATCACTCATTTTCAGGTTAAGTAGCAGACTTTGCAGTTTAAGATGATCACAACCTGGATATGCCATAACATTGGTAGCAATATTGGCAAAACCGAGCCATTCCAGTTCTTTTTTTAAAATAATCTTGTTTTCAAGCTCAACTGAACTGAGTAGCACCAAGTCCCATTTCTGGTCCCATTCTTTATGGCTCAGATTATAAATTTTCTGGTCAGCATTCACAAAGCGCTGGCGACTGCTTTCTGTAACGCGATAATAACTGGTTCTGCCTATTTTTTCAGAAATCAGCCAGCCGTTTTGTGCCAGCCGGAACACGGCTGTACGTACGGAACGTTCGTTGAATCCGAATACATCCATCAGCTGAATCAGGCTAGCGAGACTGATAATTCCACCACGATGGAAAATACAGTCACCAAATACAGTCATAATGAGCGAAGTGCCGCTCAAAGGCTCATTACTGATAAAATCATCGATGACTTGTTTGAGTTTTGGGTTCATCACGTTTAAATTCACCTTTGAAACGAAGTGATTTATCACAGGATAAACCACCTAGACCGATTTATGCCGATTGCCGTATGTCAAACACCCGTTGAGCCTTACCTTCTGAACGCGGGAGGGTGCCTTCAGTCACTATCTCTACACTCACCGTAATACCCACCATTATTTTAATCTGACTGATAAGCTGCTGGGATAGTTGATGTGCCATCATATCATTAATTTCTTTACGCATTTCTGCACGTATGTGCAGGCTATCTAAATGTCCATGTTTACAGATATGAATCTGGTAATTGGGAATGAGCTGCGGGATATGCAGAATCTGCTCTTCAATCTGTGATGGAAAAACATTGACTCCTCGGATAATCATCATATCATCGCTACGACCGACGATTTTGTCCATACGGCGCATTGGTCGTACAGTTCCGGGTAGTAAACGCGTCAAATCTCGGGTACGGTAACGGATAACCGGCATACCTTCTTTGGTAATTGTGGTAAATACCAGTTCTCCCAGCTCACCATCTGGCAATACTTCACCAGTTTCAGGGTCAATAATTTCCGGATAAAAATGGTCTTCCCAAATGGTGGGGCCATCTTTACTTTCTAGACATTCCATTGCTACGCCGGGACCCATAACTTCAGAAAGTCCATAGATATCTAGAGCATCAATATTCAGACGTTCTTCAATTTCACGGCGCATCTCATTAGTCCATGGCTCTGCACCAAAAATTCCAGTTTTAATTGAGGTATTTTTTGCAGTATTAAATTTCTTTTCCAGACATTCGATAATATTGAGGCAGTAAGACGGCGTAACCATTAATGCAGTTGGTTTAAAGTCATGAATCAGTTGTGCCTGACGCTCTGTCTGTCCGCCCGACATGGGAATAACGGTTGCTCCCAGACGTTCCACTCCATAGTGTGCACCCAGACCTCCTGTAAATAGCCCATAACCATACGAGACCTGAATAATATCCTGATTACTTAAGCCAGCAGCTCTTAGCGAGCGGGCAACCAGATCAGCCCAGGTATGAATATCATTTTGCGTATAACCTACTACCGTTGGCTGTCCGGTTGTACCTGAGGATGCATGTACCCTTACAATTTTTTCCTGAGGCACGGCAAACATGCCGAACGGATAATGATCACGCAGATCCTGTTTAGTGGTAAAAGGAAATTTTGCCAGATCTTCCAGATGCTGAAAGTCCTCGGGATGCACGCCTGCATCATCAAATTTTTTCCGGTAAACCGGACTATTCTGATAGGCATGCACCAAAGTTTTCTTTATGCGTTCCAGTTGTACCTTGCGCAGCTCATCGGTTGAAACCGTTTCAATATATTCCATCGTATTGTTATTCATATTCTATACTCCATGTACAGTCATCCTGCCTGTATGATTCTGAAAAGACGATGCTCTTTTCATCCATATTCTTTAAGAATTGTGTAGCCCTGCCTGTTCTAGCAGCCTTTGTATTCAGGTGTACGTTTTTGCATAAAGGCCTGTACACCTTCACGGTAATCCTCTGAACGGCCTGCCAGACGCTGTAAGTCACGTTCAAGAAGTAACTGCTCATCCAGAGTATTATGCGCAGCAGCATGGATTGCTTTTTTAATTAATGCCAATCCATAAGTTGGTTGCTTGGCCAGATGTTCAGCCATTTTCTCAGCTTCAACCTGTAACTGCTCATCTTCAACTACCCGCCAGATCATACCGAGCTGTAATGCCTGCTCAGCCGGGATCTTATCTCCCAGTAATGCCAGTCCCATGGCTTGTGCCCGACCAACCAGCCGCGGCAAGAACCAGGTGCCTCCAGAGTCTGGAACCAGCCCCAAACGGCAGAAAACCTGGATAAATGAGGCTGACTTCGCTGCCAGAACCAGATCACAAGCCAATGCAATATTGGCCCCTGCTCCAGCCGCAACACCATTAACCGCACAAATAACCGGTTTTGGCATCTCGGTAATCAGTTTAATGAGCGGGTTATAGTATTTTTCAATTGAAAGGCCCAGGTCTGGTACTGCTGAATCAGGATCGACTACCCGGTCATTCAGGTCCTGCCCGGCACAAAAACCTCGACCTTGTGCTGAAATAACTACAGCACGAATATCGGGCTGCACAGCCCATTTGTTGAGGACCTGAGCAACTTCCTTATGCATAACTTCATTAAAACTGTTGAGCTGCTCTGGACGATTAAACTTTAAATAGCCCACAGTATTTTTTTCTTCAACAAGAATTGTCTGGTAGTCCATTCAGTATTTCCCTTTGAACCTGATTTTTATTTTAAAATAGATTAATTATTCATCGAAACTTAAGCGTACATTGGCTGTTACCGGTCGTGCCTGACAGCTCAGGACATAACCTTGAGCGATTTCATCCTCTTCCAGACTATAATTAACAGCCATATCAACCTTACCTTCTATTATCTTGCACTTACAGGTGGCACAGACTCCGCCCTTGCAAGCATAGGGTAAATCGGCTCCGGCGCGTAGTGCAGCATCCAGAATACTGTCATCCTGTCTGGAAACCTCTACCACCAGCTCACGTCCGTCCAGAATAATCTGAACTCTCTCTTCATTACGGCCTTCAATTTCTCTCGTAGTTACTTTTGTGGTGCCGGTATTAAAACGCTCGGTATGAATTTTACTATGCTCAATACCGAACTGCGGTAATGTCTGCTCGACGGCATCCATCATGGCCTGCGGTCCACAGGCAAAACAGTGGTCAATGTCCTGATTAATCAAACCGGCACTATAAAGCTGTTGCAGTTTTTCAGTATCGATATGACCATTAAGCAGCTGGCTATCGTTCATTTCCCGTGAAAAGATATTGATAAGCTGAAAGCGTTCTTTAAAGCGATCTTTTAAGTCCATAATCTGTTCTGAAAACATGGTTTGTTTCCATGAACGGTTACCATAAATCAAAGTAAAATTTGCATTTTTCTGTTGGTACAAGACTGATTTAACAATAGAAAGAATAGGTGTAATACCGCTACCTGCTGCGAATGCCAGATAATTCTTGCCACCAGTTTTTGCAGCCTTCTGAAAAAAAACACCTTGGGGTGGCATGACCTCCAGCACATCACCAGCTTTTAAGCGATTATTGGCCCAGTTTGAAAATTGTCCCCGTTCAATCTTTTTGATTGCGATACTCATGTCTTCCTGAGTATCGCTACAGATTGAATAGCAGCGACGGATTTCACCGGTTTCACTTATATGCCGGATAGTCAGATGCTGACCTGGCTGATATTGAAATTGCTGTTGCTGTTCAGGTTCAATTTCAAAAGCAATACAGATCGCCTGTTCAGTTTGTGGGCTGACTGATTTAATTTTTAGCGGAATAAATTGGTTCATATAAAAATCCTTCTTTATCTTGACCATTCGGTTATTTAAATACATTTAAAATAGTCAAAAGGTTCCAGGCATTGCTGGCATCGGTACAGTGCTTTACAGGCAGTAGAACTGAATTCACTTAACAGTTTAGTATGCTGGCTATGACAGCGTGGGCACTCAATTCCATCGGACAGAGCAACATGGGTACCACAGCTATGTGCTTCACCCTGTGGCGGAGCAATACCATATTGCTGTAATTTCTGTTTACCGCTTTCACTCATCCAGTCAGTAGTCCAGACTTCGGACAGATCCACTACTACCTGTACCGGAACCAAACCCTGAACAGTAAATGCCTGGGTAATTTCTGCCTTAAGCAGATCTGTAGCCGGACAGCCGCTATAGGTTGGAGTTAAACGAACGATAATTTGATCTTCTTCATTTAGTTCCACTCCACGGATCATACCTAGGTCAACGACTGAAAGAACCGGAATTTCAGGATCAGCCACCTGTTTCAGAGTTTCCCAGCATTCATCCAGACAGTGTTTGATTAGCTCCATACCCGTTACTCCTGTGTTCCCTGCTTACCAGTTCATATTTGGATATGAACGCTGCAAATACTGCATTTCAGCCAGTACATAACCCAGATGTTCAGTATGTAGACCCTGTCTGCCACCACTACGGTAAGCACCGGTTTCCGGAAGAGTCAGCTTAAAACGTTCAATTTCAGCAGTCGTCTGTTCAAGCCATTCAGCTTTTAATGGTTCAAGGTCCATGAGAACCTGTTGTTCAACCAGTATCTGTTCATCAGCATTTAAAACAAATAGTTCATCGCTAAAGCGCCATAGCTGATTTAATCCTGTCTGGGTTTTTTCATGTGCCTCATCTGTTCCCAGACTCAAGCGTTCCATCCAGGCAGTAGAAAACCGCAGGTGATACTTCACTTCTTTTAATGATTTTGCTGCGAAAGCTGCCAGCTCGGCTTGAGAGCTTTTCGCTAGAGCCGTAAAAAGGAGTACATGATAATGATCCATCAGCCATTGGCGGACAATTGTCTGGGCAAAATCACCATTTGGCTGTTCACACAGCAGCAGGTTACGGTATTCACGCTCAGTACGAAAATAAGCCAGTTTGTCTTCATCACGGCCTAACCCTTCGAGTTCACCAGCCAGACTTAAGGCAGTCCGTGCCTGACCCAACAGGTCCAGGCCAATATTGGCTAGGGCAATATCAATTTCCAGCTCAGGTGCATGACCACACCATTCAGAGAGCCGGTGCGATAAAATCAGCTGGCTATCGCCAATATGTAAAAGAAACTGTGCTAAAAGTGGATGATTCATACAATACCTTCCTTACATATGCTCAATGCCATCTGGTATATGGTAAAAAGTTGGATGGCGGTACATCTTGTCCAGAGAGGGATCGAAAAATTCCGGTTTCTCATCTGGCTGCGAAGAAGTAATCAGTTCTGACTTAACCACCCAAATGCTGATACCTTCATTACGGCGGGTATAAACATCACGGGCATTTTGCAAGGCAATTTCAGCATCAGGTGCACGCAGACTACCTACATGGCGGTGGCTTAAACCCTGCTTGCTTCGTATGAAGACTTCATATAATGACCAGTTATTTTTATGTTCCATGTCGTTTTGTTCCTGTTTTTATTGAATAGCTAAAACCAGATTTCAGGCAACCTTTTTAGATTGTTGCTGTGCCTGCTGTTTTTGGGCATATACAGCAGCAGATTCACGGACCCATTTTCCGCCTTCCCATGCTTTACGGCGGGCATCAATGCGTTCCTGGTTACATGGGCCTTTCCCGGCAATCACAGCAAAAAATTCATCCCAGTTAATCTCGCCAAATTCGTAGTGGCCAGTTTCTTCATTAAAATGCAGTTTCTCATCAGGTACAGTCAGGCCAAGTTGTAGTACTTGCGGTACAGTGTTATCGACAAATTTCTGGCGCAGCTCGTCGTTACTGAAGCGTTTAATTTTCCAGGCCATACTCTGTGCACTGTTAGGGGAATTATCATCATTTGGGCCAAACATCATCAGTGCTGGCCACCAGTAACGGTTGACCGCATCCTGTGCCATCTGTTTCTGTTCAGGTGTACCATTTGCAAGCTGCATCATGGCTTCAAACCCCTGCCGCTGATGGAAACTTTCTTCCTTGCAAATTCGTACCATTGCCCGTGCATATGGCCCGTAAGATGTACGGCACAAGGCTACCTGATTAACGATCGCGGCGCCGTCGACCAGCCAGCCAATTGCGGCGACATCTGCCCAGCTTAAAGTTGGATAGTTAAAAATAGACGAATACTTCATGCGTCCCGCAATAAGCTTGTCCATCATATCGTCCCGGTCAGCACCGAGTGTTTCGGCGGCGCTATATAAATACAACCCATGACCTGCTTCGTCCTGAACTTTTGCCAGTAGTACTGCTTTACGTTTCAGGGTGGGTGCTCGGGTAATCCAGTTTCCTTCCGGCAGCATACCTATAATTTCCGAATGGCCATGCTGTCCAATCTGGCGTATGAGCGTTTTTCGGTACGCTTCTGGCATCCAGTCCTTTGGCTCAATGGTAATATCTTGTTGTATGGCTTGTTCAAAATCTTCAGCATGATTTTTCATTATTTCCTCACTTATCCCAAGTGGCTATAATTTAAAATTAAAGCGATACTAAATTTAAATCAATATAAATTTTTAGGTATCATTTAAAATAATTTATTTATAACTTTTAATAAATTGATTTTTATATAATTTTTAATTTAACTGGTTTTTGTTACTTCTCTTTTGACTCAATTTTAATTGACAATTTCATTTTTAGGAATCAAATTATATAACAGGATAATTAAAATTTATTTAAATAAGTATCATAAAAGGGAGTTTGTAATGCTCGAACTGGAAACAGGTACACCTTATACGGAAAATGATCATACCCAAGCAGGCAATCCAAGAAGACCGGTAAAAACCTTAAGCTCGCTTGTCTGTGGACAGGAATATATTGCCCAGCAGGATTTACGTACTGTCTATCACGCCATTACTGGTGAAGCTGTTTATCAGGTCAGCAGTTATGGTATTGATATGCAGACAGTGGTTAACTATGCCAAAACTCAAGGTTCACTTATTGCGACATGGAGTTTTCATCAGCGCGCACATGCGCTCAAGCAGGTAGCACAATATTTGCTGGAACGTAAGGAGGCCTATTATGAACTGGCGAAAGCAACCGGCTGTACCCGTAAGGATGCCTGGGTCGATATTGAAGGTGGTATAGGTACACTGTTTGCCTACTCCAGTCTGGTACGCCGTGAACTCAGTGATGAAATAGTATTGATTGAAGATAACTGGATTCCACTTTCCAAACAGGGCAGCTTTGGAGCAAAGCATCTCCTTACCCCTAAGGCTGGTGTTGCCGTACATATTAATGCCTTTAATTTTCCGGTTTGGGGGATGCTAGAGAAAATTGCACCAGCGCTGCTTGCCGGTGTCCCTTGTATTGTTAAACCTGCGACAGAAGGCGCAGAACTTACACATGCTGTGGTTCAGGCTATTTATGCCAGCGGTTTTCTGCCTGAAGGCACTTTACAGTTAATATGTGGTCAAACTTATGATCTGCTGGAACAATTAGGTCCACAAGATATCGTAACTTTCACTGGCTCTGCAACAACCGGACAGAAATTACGCGCCCACCCTCATCTTAACCGCTACTCGATTCCGTTCAGCATGGAAGCAGACTCAGTAAACAGTGCCATTTTAACCGAAGGAGCCAGCGAAGAAACTATTGAACTGTTCGTCCGTGAGGTTTATCGGGAGATGACCTCAAAAGCCGGGCAGAAATGTACTGCCATTCGTCGGGCTTTCGTGCCGGCTTTCCTGCTGGATACAGTGCAACAAAAACTGCTGGCCCGACTGGAAAAAGTTGTAGTCGGTGATCCAGAACATGAAAATGTGACGATGGGTGCGCTTGCCAGTCTCAAACAAAAATATGATGTCGCTGAAAAAGTCGAACTGCTGAGCCAAGAAGCAAAGATTGTCTTTGGTGGACATAATGATCAGAATTTTCAGTTTCACTCAGACTCTCCTGAAAAAGGTGCATTTTATCCGCCTACCTTACTGTGCTGTTCAAATCCGGTCACTGCAAGATATGTGCACGAGATTGAGGCTTTTGGTCCGGTTGTAACTTTGATGCCTTATCAAAACCAAACTGAGCTGACTGAGCTGGTTGCCCGTGGTGAAGGTAGTCTCGTTGCTTCAATTGTTCGCAATACAGAGCAAAATATTGAAAGTCTGATCGCAAAAATTGCGCCGTGGCATGGTCGTATTCATATTCTGGATACAGAAAATGCAAAAGAGAGTACCGGTCACGGCTCACCCTTACCGCATCTGGTTCATGGTGGGCCAGGCCGTGCAGGTGGTGGAGAAGAGCTCGGAGGCCTGCGAGCAGTAAAACATTATATGCAGCGTACAGCCATTCAGGGTTCACCTGACGTCATGACACAGATTGGACATAGCTGGACAGCAGGTTCAAGGGTGTTTGAAGATCGCGTACATCCATTTAAGAAAAGCTTTGACGAGCTGCAAATTGGTGAACGCCTGCTTACAGCACGTCGGACAGTTACCGAAGCGGATATCGTAAATTTTGCCTGCTTGAGTGGTGACCACTTCTATGCCCATATGGACAAGATTGCCGCGGCAGATTCATTATTTGGTGAACGCGTGGCTCATGGGTATTTTGTTGTATCTGCCGCAGCGGGCCTGTTTGTAGAGGCAGCACCAGGACCGGTTATTGCCAATTATGGTATGGATAACCTGCGTTTTGTTGAGCCGGTAAAAATAGATGATACTATTCAGGTTGAATTAACCTGTAAGCAAAAAACGCCAAAACCTCAACGTGAGCCAGACCAGAAATCACATGGTGTGGTTGTCTGGGATATCAAGGTTAAAAACCAGCGTAATGAACTGGTAGCAACCTATGACATTCTGACGCTGGTCGAACGCGCTGCATAAATGCAGGTAAAGTTCGGGATAAAAGTCTGCTGAAGGGCTTTTATCCTGAAATATAGCTATTTATAGAATAAACCTAAAAAAACTAACTATTTGATATAATAAGTAAAAATAATCACAATTTACCTAAATCATTTACTTATAACAAAACATAAAATTAGGATACTGTACTTCACTCTATAGCATGTTAGAAGTGAAACATATAAGCTGATAAAGAGATGATCTGATGCGTATCCATTTCCTGAACAGTATTTCGACCTGTCCTTTAGGGGGTGCCTTGATGGATGGCTTTTCCTATGCCAAGTTACGGGGGCGTTTGACCTGTACCTGTGTGCTGATTGAAACAGCTGATAGTCTGGTACTGGTTGATACTGGTTTTGGATTACGTGACATTGCTTCTCCACGTACCCGCCTCGGCTGGTTTTTCCGTTTTCTGGTCAGTCCAGAGTGGCGTGAAGAAATGACAGCAATCCGGCAGATTGAACGTTTAGGCTATGACCCGCGTGATGTAAGACATATCATTTTATCGCATCTGGATTTTGACCATGCTGGCGGACTGGATGATTTTCCCCACGCTACTGTTCATATGATGCAAACAGAACGGGATTATGCCCTTTCGCAAAAGACCTGGCTGGACCGGCAGCGTTTTCGTCCACAGCAGTGGTCTTATCGCGAGAAATGGAAAGTATATAACCCTGATGCAGGAGAAGGCTGGTATGGTTTTAATTCAGTAAGAGATCTGGATGGGTTACCACCTGAGATTTTATTTGTTCCTCTTTCAGGTCATACCCATGGTCATGCGGGCATTGCCATTCAGGCTGGAGATAAATGGCTGCTTAATGCTGCTGATGCCTATTTTTATCATAAGGAAATAGATCCCGTCAGTCCATGCTGTACCCCTGGCCTGCGTTTTTACCAGACCATGCTGGAAAAAGACCGTAAAGCGCGTCTCTCTAATCAGGCCCGTTTACGCCAGCTTCATAAGCACCATGCACATGAAATTGATATATTTTGCTCGCATGATAGTCATGATTTTGAACGCCTGAGTGGCCGTTCAGCAGAGTTACCTGCGTCCTTCTTCAAATAGCTCGCTTCCGGTAAATTTTATAATAATTTTAAATACCTGAAAAATATCTACTTATGGGCCGGTTAATATGGAACAGTTCGGTTTGTACTGCTGTAGCATTATAGTATCTGCCTCTAAAAAATCCAGTTCTGCCGGATGATGAGTAACATAGATCATTGGGAGTTCAATATGGCTTTGCAATTGTTTAAGAAAGGGTAAAACCTGTTGTTTTAGCTGCTGATCTAAGCCGCTTAGTGGTTCATCAAGAAGCAGCAAGTCTGGAGATGAAAGCAGAGCCCGACCTATTGATACCCGCTGTGCTTCACCGCCCGAAAGTTGGTGAGATTTACGCTGGAGTAATTTTTTTAATTCAAGTAAGTCAACTATATGTTCAAGGCTAAATTTTTGATGGACTGTTTTTGAGAATTTTTTCGCGTAATGCAGATTTTGTAATACATTCATATGGGCATATGGGGAAATAATAAGGCATGTTGAAATATCAGGGCAATATGTCTCTGATGAGCAGCAAGATTCACATTCTCTACTGTATCGAGCAAAATACTTTCTTTAAAGACAATCTGGCCTTCTACTGGAGATAATAAACCTATAATGTTTTTTAAGAATATTGTTTTCCCGCTTCCTGATGCTCCCACAATCCCCAATACCTGCTGTTGCATGGTCAGGTTTACATCTAATCTGAACCCTGACTGTTGATAGTGAAATTTGCATTTGAGCATATCACCCCTCCAGTTTTTTCTGGTATTTTTGTAAAATGAAGTAATTGGCGATGAGGGCTGAAAAAGCCAGTACCAGAGATAACATCACCAGCCGTAAAGCCATTTCTTCACCATTGGGCTGCTGTAAAAAAGAATATATAGCAATAGGCATAGTACGGGTCTCACCAGGAATATTGCCTACAAAAGTAATTGTCGCGCCAAACTCTCCGAGACTCCGGCTAAAACATAAAATACTGCCAATGATCATGCCGGGTAAGACCAAAGGTAGACTAATACTGTAAAAGACCTGAACAGGTGTAGCACCAAGTGTACCTGCTACATGTTCTAACTGCCGGTTCATTAACTGAAAAGACAGGCGGATTGGCTGTACCATTAATGGAAATGCCACTACCACTGAAGCCAGTACAGCGCCTTTCCAGTTAAAGGCCAGTTCCAGTCCAAGAATATGCAGGTACTGACCGATCAGCCCTTGCTGACCAAATAGTATAAGTAACAGATAACCTAATACGACAGGCGGCAAGACCATTGGGAGCTGTAATAAGGCCTCAACCATAAATTTTAGACGAAATTCATAACGAGCCAAGTACCAAGCTAATACAATAGCAAACGGTAAACAGACCAGCGTTGCAAACAGGCCAACTTTGGCTGATAAATAAAGTGCACTCAGCTCTTCTGGTCCGAACATGATTATCCTTAAGGTTTAAGCGAAAAGCCGTAGTGATGAAATATAGTTTTTGACTGTATTGACTCTACAATAAACTTTTGGAATCGTACCGCTTCAGGGCTGTTACTTCCTGCCTTGGTCAAGGCAAGCGGATAGATAACAGGATTATGCAAATGCTCAGGAAAGACTCCCAGAATTTTTACCTTTTGACTGATCAAAGCATCTGTCTTGTACACGATTCCCAGTTTACATTCTCCCCGTTCTACAAAGGTCAGCGTAGAACGTACATCATCTGTACCTACAATGCGCCCTTTCAAATCATTCAGCCAGCGTAATCTGGTCAAGGCCTGTTTAGCGTATTTGCCTGCGGGAACAGTCTCCATCTGTGCTGTACACAAATATCCATTAAAAACTTTAGCTATTTTAAAGTCCGGCTGCGGCTTGAATGGAATATGTAGGTATTTGGGGCTAATCATAACTAGCTGATTACCCAATAAAGGCCTCACTTGATCCGCATGAATTTTATTTTTTCTGACCAGATAAGCCATCCACTCCTGATCTGCTGAAAAAAATAGATCACTACTGGCTCCGGCTTCAATCTGTTTAGCCAAAGTTGAAGAGCCACCAAATACTGTGACAATTTTAGTTTGTGGATATTGAGCCTGATAAATTTTAGCGATTTCAGTCATGGCATTGTTTAGGCTGGCCGCTGCATAGATCTTAACCGTACCGGCCTGTGTAGAGGAAAATGTCAGTGTCAGGCACATATAAGAAAACAGGATTTTTTTCATGTGCATTTTCCTTATTACTGAATAAATAAGCCTTGAACCATATCGCCTTGACTCAGGTTTTGTCCTGCCGGAACCCATACCAGACAATTAGCCTGCATTAAATTACTCAACATGTGTGATTGCTGCCTGGACAGACTCTTAACTGTTAAAACCGAATCATCAAAGCTTGCGTACATTCTTAAAAAACGTTCTCTGGCATCCATTTTCAGATCATGGCTCAGTACCGCATTAAACCAGCTCGGCTGGTTTTTTTGACCTTGTAAAACGTTTAATAAGGTGGAAGTATAGACTTGCATACCTACATAAACCGCTGCAGGATTGCCCGGTAGCCCTAGCAGATAACAAGCGGACTTGTCATTACGCTGTAAGTACGCAAAGAATATGGGTTTACCCGGCTTCTGTTTTACTTTCCAGAAAATCTGTTCAAAACCTGACTCTAAAGCAACGGGACGAATAAAATCATAATCTCCCACCGATACACCGCCAGTGGTTAAAATCAGGTCATAACTTGACGATAATTTCTGGATGAGTGCCTGTACAGCTTCTTTGGTATCAGCAATATGAAAGATTTCTACTTGCTGCCCTGCCTGCTGAAACCATGCCTTAATCAAGGGTCCATTGGCATCAAAAATTTTTCCTGCTGCAAAGTCCTCTACACTTTCAGCAACTTCATCTCCTGAAATAACTATGGCAACTTTAGGATATTGAAAGACTTCAACGGTATTGATCCCTGCCATGCTTAAGGAAGCAATTACTCCGACAGACAATTGCTGACCTTCATTTGCCAATAATTGCCCTGCTACAATTTCTTCGCCTACATCCCGGATATCAATATTAGCTTTTAAGTTTTCAATGATTTTAATTCTGGATGAATTGATTAGCTCAACTATTTCCTGACGCGCCACTGTAGTAGTTCCAGATGGAATTTTGGCCCCAGTAAAAATTCGGACTGCCTGCCCTGCCTGGAGTTGTACTTCGACATGCTGACCGGCCCGAATTTTACCGATGAGCTGGAATTCACTTTCCGGTTCAATCACTTTTTTGGCACAGATGGCATATCCATCGACTGCACTTTGTGAAAATAAGGGTAAATTGATTGAAGAATAGATATTTTCAGCCAGATAGCGATTTAAGGCGTTCTGTAATTCAAGTTTCTCAGTATCTAAGGGCTGCACATGTTGCAAAATACGATCTAATGCCTGATCTACACTGATCAGGCCATGTTCAGTACCACGCCTTGAGCTGATAGTATTCATTGATACCCTCCCTGATGTGGAATATTTTTTTGCACATCAAACAGATGGATTAAAGCGGGTAAAACCGCAATCAAAGATTCTTTGGCACCTTGACGGCTGCCTGGCAAAGTCATGACCAGACTATTCTCGATATAACCAGCGACACCACGGCTTAAAGCAGCATAGGGTGTACGTTTCTGACCAAAATTGCGTGAAGCTTCCATCAAGCCGGGTATTTCCCGCTTTAATAAAGGCTGTAAGGTTTCAACAGTTAAATCTTTAGGGCCGAGTCCTGTTCCGCCTACCGTTAAAATGAGTGGATAATCATTTTTCTGTTGTTCAACCAGTGCTAGTAACTGTTCAGGATTGTCCGGAATGATCTGATAGGCAATATTTACGAAATTAGCTTCTTGTAATATTTCCAGGACATTTTGCCCTGCTGTATCCGGCTTTTTACCGGCAGCAACCGTGTCTGACAATACAATGATAGAAGCAGGCAAGCTGTTTTTTAAAACGCGGGTAAAATGTGATTTCCCCCCTTTTTTCTTTTGTAACTTGCATTGATCCAGTGATAAATCTTCTGGTTCACAATGAGGCTTTAACATATCATACAGTGTTAAACCGGCCAGACTGACTGCCGTTAAAGCTTCCATTTCCACACCCGTTGGGCCTATGGTTTCAACTATCGCAATAATTTCAACATGCGTATCAAACAGTTTATATTCTACGTCAGCCCGGTAAATGGGTAATGGATGACATAGTGGAATGAGCTCATCGGTACGTTTAGCTGCCAGAATTCCTGCAATGCGAGCCGTCTTGAGAGCATCACCTTTTTCAGTATTACCATTGCGTAATAATTCAATACAATGTGGCGGAGCATACAGAATTCCTGTGGCCACTGCAGTACGGTAACTTTCTGCTTTCATCCCGACATTTTTCATTGCCTATTCCTGTGGTTCATTCTTTCTTTAAACAAGCGTATTTTCAGTTCTAGCTTATAGCGGCCATTGATAAATCAATGGAGTGTTCTCTTTGGTGTGACGGCAATGCTGATGCTTTTCGGCTGAATGTTCTGGATGATGATGTGCATGACTAAGGTCTGTTTCATCTTTACGGATACAGCAACCCTCAACATATTGGCTACTGCCATCTATATAGAACTCTTCTTTCCAGACCGGTACCTCATGTTTGACCCGTTCTACTGCTTCTTCGCAGGCTGCGAAGGCTTCCCGGCGATGTGCTGCATAAGCAATGGCAATAATGGCTTTTTCACCAATCTCCAGTGTCCCAATCCGGTGTATTACACGTACATAAGATACGCCGTATTTAACCTGAATTTCCTGTTCAATCTGACGAATCATTTTTTCTGCAACGGGTGTATAGGCAGTATATTTTAGTGCTTTTACTGCTTTGCCTTCATGGTGATTCCGAACCGTACCGATAAATACTCCAATCCCACCACATTCAGGAAAAGACTGGATCAGATCAAAAATTTCCAGCTTTAAAGCAGCCTCCTGAATCCGGGGAAACCGTTTGTATTCGTCCATTTCAACCTCCTGCTACAGGTGAAAGTAGTACCAGCGTGCTGTCAGTAGTGAGTGAAGTCTGACGTGAAATAATATCTTCACCAATTGCACAGGCACAGCGTTCCATTATGGCAAGGGCTTCAGGATAGTTATGTCCCACCTGATCCAATATCTGAGAAACTGTACTTTGAGATTTGCAGATAATTTCGAAATTTTGCGGTAACTGCCGTTCTACCGCACCGAAGGCTTCAATTCTGATTTTGATTTGTGACATCTTAGCCTCCTATCATATGCATGCTAATCTTGCGGCTGTTTTGGTTCATATTCTGACTTTTTAAACGCTGTGCTATAGCGTAAAAGCCTTGTTCTTTGTTCCAGATGTATGGAGATAAAATGCTGTATAAATTCACTTCACCCAAAGGTAAAGAAGAACCCAGAGAGCGGATTTCATTTTTAATATCCAAACCTTGTGATGCAAACAGGCAGTTATAAAATTCACCTTGTGCTGTCAACCGTAACCGGTCACAGCTGCCACAAAATGAATTGGTAATGGTCGAGATAATTCCAATCGGATGGCCATCAATCAAATACTGTCTTGCAGGTTCCGAACCTGACTGTGCAGAGTCATTGTTTTTTTCGGTGAGAGTAAATTCAGTCGCCAAGGTTTCTAAAATATATTTTTCACTGACCACATGTTCCGTAGACCATTTTCTATCCCCATCCAAGGGCATAAATTCAATAAAACGCAGCATAATTTTTTGCTGAACCGACCAGCGTGCCAAAGGCAGAATTTGATGGTCATTGATTCCGTTCATCAATACACAATTGATCTTGATCGGTAAGCCAGCAGCTTTGACTGCCTGAATTCCTTCCAAAACGGGTGTTAAATCTTTTTGGGTCAACTGCTTGAACTGCTTGTTATTCAAGCTATCCAGACTGATATTCAAATCATCCAGCCCGGCCTGTTTTAAGTTATCTGCATATTGCTTGAGGTAGTGTCCATTAGTGGTCATCGAAATACGCTTTAGGCCCAGCTTTCTTAGAGCTTGAAGCTGTTCAACGAAATGCACTACTCCCTGCCGCATTAAGGGTTCACCACCAGTAATGCGGATAGCTTCTATACCATGACGAACCATAAAATCACAGAATTGATATAACTCTTCAAAACTGAGCAGGTCTTGTTTTTTCATCCATTCAGGATGTTCTGGCATACAGTAGACACACTTAAAATTGCAGCGATCAGTCACTGAAATACGTAGCTTGCGCTTGCTGCGGCCAAACTGGTCGACAAATAATGCAACGTTTTCAAGCTGTGTCATCGTCTTCATGTTGAATATCCATCTTCAGACTGCAGGCTGGTTATGCACATCTGCAATGCTTGATACCTGCATTGCTCAATCTTGTAATAATCAGGTTTGCAATAAGTGTTCCAACTTTACGCTAAAAGAAAAATATTCAGTTTCAGTGCAGAAATTTGAGCTGCTGATACTGTTGCAGCTCATCCAGCGAATTAATACTGTGAAAAAATAGGGCAAGATTTTTAAAACATGCGACTTGAGCGTGCAAATCACTAAAACAGTGTTTAAGACTGCGCTGTTCTTGTTCAATATGTAAATTCAGGGTTACCAAGCTGCTGCGCTTGACCAGACAAAATGGATAAAGTGGCTTACCATTGATTTCGACATAAGCGACTTCTGCCAGATTATTTTTAGCTAGAGCCACATGTAGCTTGAGCAGCACTTTGGATGGGATATAGGTTACATCGCAGGGTACAAATAGCACATAGTCTGATTGCACATGCGACCAGGCACTTTTTATGCCCATTAATGGCCCCTGAAAACCGGTCTCATCATCCTGATAATAATAAATATTTGGAATAATTTTTTGATAAATGGAATAGTCACGATGACTATTGATCCAGACCTGTGCAATATTTGGTTTCAGTTGTTGATAAATTTTAATCAGCTGAATCTGTTCATCAAATTTCTGCAACAGTTTGTTGATGCCATTCATCCGTCTGGCCTGTCCACCGGCTAGTATCACCAGATCAGTACGCGGATAAACTGTTTTATTATTTTCTCTCTTGCTCCCTTTTTTCATTCTACCGCCTCCATTTGGCATGCTTTAATCAGACCACGGATTTCAGGCAGACATGAACCGCAATTTCCTCCAGCTTTTAAACATGCAGTTATCTGTTTTTCATCCATAATATTTTTAGTTTTAATGGTTTCAATAATGCGGTTTTTACCGACTTTAAAACAGCTACACACCAAGGGACCTTCATTATTCACCATGGACATTGGCTGCCCGGCGAGTAAGGCTTTACGATGCATGGCACTTAAACGTTCACGTTTAAACAGGCTGGCTATCCAGTCCCGATCTGGTAATAAAGCCTTCGGTGCAATATACAGGCTGGCGATTAAATGCCCTTCTTTCAGTACTACAGTATGGCTGATGTGAGCAGTTTGATCTTCAAGATTTAGCCATTCAAAACTTTCATCCTGAAATGGGAATAATTCTTTTAAATGCTCAGTGGTATGAGCGAATTTTTGACGATCTGCCAGTTCATAACGGAGAGCTTTGGTGGTAGTGATCTTTGCCCACCAAACCATATTTTCAATAGACGATTGTACGGTTTTTTCAAAACCCTGACGTACATAAAATACGCCTTGCCACTGAATATGAAAGGGCTGAATGAGCACTGGTGTGTGTTTAAATTCTGGCTCACCGGAAATAGCATCGACTACCGGATTCACGATCTTGCCGATCCTGGCGTCAGAGGCCACCTGGTCATTCCAGTGAATCGGTGCAAAGACCTGTCCACGGCGAATATTGTCACTGACCGTTGCACGTAAAACACAATTCCCCCATCTGGATTTAACTTCTACCAGCTCGTCATCTTTAATCCCGTATTTCAAGGCATCATGCGGATGGATTTCACAATACGGTTCAGCACGATGTGTACTTAGATTGGCAGAGAGTCCGGTACGGCTCATGGTATGCCATTGATCTCGGATCCGGCCAGTATTTAAAATTAAAGGAAATTCACTACAGATTGGATAAAATGGATCTACTGCAGAGACCGAAATAAATTTAGCTTTGCCATCGGCATGGCTAAACTGACCTTGGCTATATAGTCGAGTGACTAAATCATCTGCCTGATCTTTGCTCCACACTGGCCACTGCACTGGTTTTAGCTCATTGTACTCAGCCAAGCTTAAATCGGTTAAACCCTTTAAATTGAAATAACGGAAATATGGTGTTTCAGATCGCTGACTTAAATGAGAATTTTGTTCGGCAGATAATCGGGCATGTTCCAGAAAAATGTCGTGGCTGTTATTAAAATCAAAACCACTAAATCCCATTTTTTGAGCCACCTGACTGATGGCCCACCAGTCAGCTTTGGCTTGCCCTGGTATATCTAAAAAAGCTCGCTGTCTAGAAATACGACGTTCCGAATTAGTCACGGTTCCGTCTCTTTCACCCCAACCAAGTGCAGGTAACAAGACATCGGCATATTGTGTGGTATCCGTATTTTGGCAAATATCCGACACTACCACAAAGTCACATTTTTCCAGAGCTCGTTTGACCTGATTGGCATCTGGTAGGCTGACGACAGGATTGGTTGCCATAATCCAGATGGCTTTAATCTTGCCGCTTTCAATTGCCTGAAATAAATCAACTGCCTTTAGCCCTGCCTGCTTGGCAATATAGGGACTTTGCCAGAAATTTTGCACCAGTTGCTGATGGCTTTCATTTTCCAGCTCCAGATGGGCTGCCAGCATGTTGGCCAGTCCACCCACTTCACGCCCGCCCATCGCATTCGGCTGTCCAGTCATAGAAAATGGTGCGGCACCCAGTTTGCCAATTTTCCCCGTCAATAAATGGCAGTTGCTAATACTATTAGCCTTGTTTACTCCTTGAGAAGACTGATTAACTCCCATTGAAAATAAGGTCATAACTTTTTCAGTTTGGGCAAATTTCTCATAAAATTTTCGCAGTTTATCAGCAGTAATGTCAGTACGCTGAGCCACTGCTTCAATAGAAGATTCAGTTTCACTCTGTACTAAAGTTTGTTCTAGGCCCTGTGTATATTGAGCAATAAATTTCTGATCTGCGTGACCATTTTTCCAGAGATACTGCAATAAACCATTAAACAGTGCCACATCTTGTCCGGGTAAAATCGGCAAATGCAAGTCCGCAGCTTCACAGGTGCTGGTAAAGCGGGGATCAACTACGACTACAAACAGGTTACGCTGTTCTTTGGCTTTCATAATGCGCTGGTATAGCACCGGATGGCACCATGCGGTATTGGAACCCACTAGTACTACCATATCAGTATGTTCAAAATCCTCATAACTCGCAGGGACAATATCCTCACCAAAGACGCGCTTATGCGCGGCAACTGCCGATGACATGCAAAGTCGTGAGTTGGTATCAATATTGGCTGTACCGAGGTAGCCTTTAACAAATTTATTGACGACATAATAGTCTTCAGTTAGTAATTGGCCCGATACATAAAACGCAATACTGTCACGACCATATTGATCAATGCATTGCTGAAACTTATTGGCAATTAAGTCGGTTGCCGTATACCAGTCAGTTTTTTCACGTCGATCTTTACGCCCTAGTATTGGTTCTAGTACACGGGTTTCCAGTCCCAGAGTGTCGGCCAAATTGCTGCCTTTAATGCAGAGCTTGCCATAATTAGCAGGATGATTAACATCGCCTTCTATCGCTACTTTCGGTCCTGATGGTGTTGGCGTCACATGTGCCGTTACTCCACAGCCCACGCCGCAGTATGGACAGGTCGTTTGCGTAGTTATTGTTTTTAAGTCTGTAGAGCTTTCAAGTTCCACAATGGGAATACTGTTCATGGATGCTCCTTAAGTTTTGTAACGGGCTATTTAATTCTTTTAAAAGGGGGTTCATTACAACGGTGTCTTTTCAATTCGACTCATTTTTCTGGATGAACCTTTGGTTCCACCTACTTTTCTTTCGGGAGAAGTAGGCAAAACTATTGTCATCCGTAAAAATCGCCTTAATCCATCATTTATCAAAAAGCTTGCAGAAACATTCATTTCCCTATGTTGTCTTGGCTTAAACAGTTGCGGATAACATTTCGCATATCCTGTTTTTCCATGACAAATTGATTTTTTAACCTGCTTTCTTTAATGCAAAATCCCGACCAAAAAGCAGCTTGTTGCGAATATTTGTAATTGGGGTTTGATCTGCAATTAGTTCCGCATACCATGCGCCGTCTTCAGTGTCGCCAAACAACACTGCACCAATCACTTTATCCTTTTGAATAATAATGCGCTTGTAGATCTGACGTTTTTCATCATTTAATATGATATCTTCAAAATCATCTTTCGGCTCAAAGTCACCTGCCGAGAATACATCACAACCACTGACTTTGAGCTGAGTCGGAACAGTGGGAGCTTTGAAGATTAGGCTGCCATGCTCGGCCAGATGCGATGCACAAATAAATGCCTGGCCCCATAATGGTTCAACCAGACCAAAGGTTTGACCACGGTGCTCGATGCATTCGCCTACAGCATAAATACTCGGATCAAAAGTCTGCATGGTGTCATTCACCAATACACCGCGGTTGCACCGCAGACCTGCACTTTGCGCCAAGCTCATGTTTGGACGAATCCCCACAGCGAATACCACCAGATCAGCATCCAGCACAGTGCCATCTTTGAGTTTGACTTGAGTCACGTGACCCTCTTCACCGATCAGACATTCAGTATTGGCTTCAGTCAGAATACGAATGTCTTTTCGTTCAATCGCTGTTTTCAGCATTTGGCTGGCTTTGATGTCCAACTGACGGTCCATGATACGGTCCAGCAGGTGCAGCACAGTAACATGCATGCCCTGCTGTTTCAGGCCATACGCCGCTTCTAGACCCAGCAAACCACCGCCGATGACCACCGCATTTTTTTTAGTTTTACAGTAGTTCAGCATCTGGTTGACGTCATAAATATCACGGAAACTAAGTACGCCTTTTAAATCACTACCGGGGATTGGTGGAACGAATGGTTTAGAACCGGTGGCAAGAATCAGGCGGTCATAACTGATTACTTCACCTTTTTCGGTATAAACATGCTTACGCGGACGGTCAATGCGGACTGCCGGATCACCGGCAATCAGGCGAATGCCTTTGTCGGCATACCAGGCATGCGGATGCAGCATAATGTCATCAATGGTTTTCTCACCCGAAAGTACTGGTGATAGCATGATACGGTTGTAGTTACCCCACGGTTCTTCGCCAATCACGGTAATTTCATAATGGTCTGGTGCCATATCCAACAGGTCTTCCAGACAACGCATACCCGCCAAACCATTACCGACCAGTACTAGCTTCATTTTTTCAGGTGAAATACCGTTATTGGTAATATAGGTTTTTTGTGGCACAGGGCTGATGGATACCTTGCCATTTTCAATTTTGCTTGGGAATACCAGCAGTTTCTGGTCTTTATCTTCCAGACAACGGCCCGTCGCCAGACTGAAATGCTGCTTATAAATGGGTGAAGCGACGACGCGCTCACCTTGTAAATCACCAATGATGCCGCGTGACATCACAAAAGCCTTACTAAATGGGTCCTGGTTGCTCAGCGCATATACCCGTTTTTCTGATCCTACACGGAAGATCGCAATTGATTGATCTTCTACTAATGCCGCTACACCAGTATTTGGGGTGATGTCGTCCAGTGCACATACTTCTACCCAATTCAGTTCATTCATGTCTTTAAAAATAGTCATCTTCTTGCTCCTTTATTATTTGAATCAGGCTTCCACTACTGCAATACGGTTTGCATCACGTTCAGCTTTTGTTTTTGGACGAATCTGGCCGCGCACTTCTGTAAACTGGATATGCGGGTCGTTTTGCTGTTCAGCTTTTGCATTAATAAAGGTTTTAAAACGTTTACGAACTTCAGGGTCTTCAATTGCAGTACGCCATTCATCCTGATAAGTGCCAATCACATGCTGCATACGGCTTTCCAGTTCAGTAGCAATACCAAGTGAATCATTTACGATGACATCTTTCAGATAGTCCAAGCCACCTTCCAGATTATCGCGCCATACTGAAGTACGTTGCAGCCGATCGGCTGTCTGAATATAAAACATGAAGAAACGGTCGATATATTTGATCAGTGTGGAAGTATCCAGATCTGAGGCGAGCAGTTCAGCATGGCGCGGTTTCATGCCGCCATTGCCGCATACATATAAGTTCCAGCCTTTTTCCGTGGCAATGACACCGACATCCTTGCTCTGTGCTTCTGCACATTCACGAGTACAGCCGGATACTGCCATTTTGGTTTTATGTGGTGAACGTAGGCCCTTGTAACGGTTTTCCAGGAAAATGGCCAGGCCGACAGAATCATCTACACCATAACGGCACCAGGTGCTACCGACACAAGATTTCACGGTACGTAAGGATTTACCGTAAGCGTGACCTGATTCAAAACCGGCATTAATCAGTTTTTCCCAGATTTCTGGTAATTGATGGACTTGTGCACCAAACATATCGACACGCTGACCACCCGTCAGTTTGGTATACAGACCATATTCTTTGGCGATCTGGCCAATCACGATCAGACCATCGGGCGTAACTTCACCGCCAGCCATACGAGGAACTACTGAGTAAGTACCATCTTTTTGAATATTACCGAGGTAGTAGTCATTACTGTCTTGCAGACCAGCATGGTTTGGTTTCAGCACAAAATCATTCCAGCAAGAAGCCAGAATATTTGCTACTGTTGGCTTACAGATGTCACAGCCCAGACCGTGACCATATTGCTGGATCAGATCATCAAAAGTCTTGATCTCATTGACCCGAACCAGGTGGTATAGCTCTTGGCGTGAATAAGCAAAGTGTTCACACAAATGGTTATTCACGGTTACGCCTTGACGTTGTAACTCAGATTTTAATACTTGTGTCACCAGCGGTGCACAACCACCACATGCCGTTGCCGCTTTGGTGCATTTTTTTAGCGCACCGAGTGAAGTGGAACCATCAGCAATTGCAGAACAGATATCCGCTTTAGACACGTTATTACATGAACAGATGGTTGCGCTGTCTGGGAGTAGATCAACACCGCTACCTCCTGCTTTGGCAGTGGCTTGATCAAAGCCTAGCATGATCAGACTTTCTGGATTTTCCGGTATGTCTAGACCATTCAGCATCATTTGCAGCAGGTCGTTATATTCTTTGGCACAACCGACCAGTACCGCACCAAGCAACTTGGTTTTTTCTGCATTGACCACAATTTTTTTATAAACCATCGCAGCTTCATCAGCATAGAAATAGCTGAGTGCATTTGGAGTCATGGCATGTGCATCACCTACAGATGCGACATCGACACCCATCAGTTTCAGCTTGGTACTCATGTCTGCGCCAGCAAATGCAGCACATTCTTCCTGCAGTACATGTTTAGCAGCAATACGCGCCATATCATAGCCCGGAGCGACCAAACCAAAAATCTTGTTATTCCACAGCGCACATTCACCAATCGCATAAATATCTGGATTGGAGGTCTGACAATAATCATTAATCATGATCCCACCACGCTCACCAATTGCCAGCCCGCTTTGACGTGCCAATTCATCACGTGGACGGATGCCTGCAGAGAACAGGATAATGTCCGTTTCCAGTTCTGCACCATCACCAAACTTCATCACATGCTTGGCATTCACACCCTCTTCAATGGCTGAAGTCGCTTTTTGGGTATGAACTTGAACACCCAGATTTTCGATTTTTGAGCGTAAAACCTTTCCGCCCAGATCATCAATTTGAACTGCCATCAAACGTGGTGCAAATTCTACAACATGTGTTTCCAGATTCAGGTCACGCAGAGCTTTGGCAGCTTCTAGGCCTAAAAGGCCACCACCAATCACCACACCCGTTTTGGCATTCAGGCTAGCTGCACGAATCGCGTCCAAATCTTCAATCGTACGGTAAACAAAACAGTTTTCACGATCATTACCCGGAATCGGTGGAACGAAAGCATAGGAACCGGTGGCTAAAACCAGTTTGTCATACGCAATCACATCGCCATGATTGGTAGTCACTGTTTTACTAATTGTATCAATCGCAGTGGCTTTAGTGCTTAATCGCAAATCAATTCCATAAGCATCGGCGAAGTCTGTACGGCAAAGGGTTAAATCCTTGGCTGATTTACCGCTAAAATATTCAGTTAAATGAACACGGTCATACGCCAGACGCGGCTCTTCTGCCAGAATCGTAATTTCAACCTCGTCATCTACCTGCTCAAGCACAGATTCAATAAATTTATGTCCGACCATACCGTGGCCAATCATTACCAGTTTCATATTCTTTCTCCTTTATTCTTTTTTGTATGATTCAAGCTGTTTTGTTGCGCCCAAGAACAGCATCTTCAAACAGCTTCTGCTCTTTGGCCTTATGTTCGACCGAAAAACGAATCATCAGTACAAAGCTTGCGGCAATCACAACCAGTCCGCCCAGCATCATTAAACAGGTTTGTATATCCAGCATACCTTTAAGCAAGAAGCCTGCTGCGACTGCACCAACGTTACCCCCTGCTCCGATAATGCCTGCCACGCCTCCTAAAGCATCACGGTCAATAAATGGCACCAGTGCATAAGTCGCACCACAAGCCATATGGGTAAAAAGTGCAAAAATGGTCATAACCAGAATGGCAAGCATGGCGCTATTCATTTGCGAGAATAAAATTAAAAACAGGCCTTCCATCAGAATCATGGCGAACAGCACTTTAGTACGTCCATCCAGTCCTTTTTTAATTGCCACCTTATCAGATACAATGCCGCCCAAAGCACGCGCAAATAATGCCAACAAGCCAAATATGCCTGCTGCCATACCGGCTTCTTTAAGGCCGAAGCTGAAGTGTTCGACGTAATACATCGCCACAATGTTATGTATGAAGATTTCAATTCCGAAACAGGCTGCATAGGCCCCAAATAAAATCCAGACCCGATAGTTACGTGCCGCATGCAGCAGAATCGCCATGCCACCTTTTTTCTCGCTTCCGACCTGTACACCTGCTGCCCGCAGTTCCTTGAAATTGCCTTGTGGACAGTCTTGGGTAAATTTCCAGTACAATGCCCCAACAATTAGCATCATCACCCCTGGAACAATTAACGCAATTCTCCAGCCTAAGGTCTGTTCAACTCCAAACATTACCAATGCAGCAAGAAGCAGCGGCATGAGCGCCTGAGTGGCTCCACCACCGGCATTTCCCCAGCCAGCTGTGGCAGCATTGGCGGTACCTACTACATTGGATGCAAACATGATGCTGGTGTGATATTGAGTAATTACAAAGCTGGCACCAATAGCGCCAATCAGTAAACGAAAGAACAGAAAGGATTCATAACTGTTGGCAGAGGCTACTCCAAAGACTGGAAGACTGCCAATAATGAGTAATGCGGTATAAGTTTTGCGCGGGCCGTATTTATCACATAAAGGACCAACGATGAGTCTTACGAGAATGGTGATTGCAACTGCAGCAATATTAATATTGGCTATCTGGTCTTTGGTCAGATGAAACTCTCCTGCAATAACCGGCATCAGCGGTGCACAGGCAAACCAGGCAAAGAAGCAGACAAAAAATGCGAGCCAACTCATATGGAAGGCCCGCATCGCTGCAGTACTAAAGTTAAATAGACTTATTTTTGTTGCTTTTTTAGCATTTAAATTTAAAGACATAAGCCATCTCCTATCTGAACTGAACGCATGGACTGGTCTGTTAGTGTTGCCACCTTACAGATTCGAACAGAGCGGACGTCGTTGGCCGTCTTACAGATTTTGAGAGTCTTCTTTGACCCATCCAGTAATATGCAGTTAATATGCCAATTTCAAAAAATATTTTATAGTTTATTGATTTTATTTAATTTTATATAAGTTTACCGGTTAGAATCTAAGAATTGCATTATTAAGGTGCAGAGGATTAAAGCAAAGAGCATTTAGACTGTATTTCTCCATTGAATTTTAATCATCGTGTCTTAAATTTTTATATCAGATTGGCATTCTAATTGCTTTAGATCTTTAACAATTGTTAGAGACACAACCCGAGTGTTGCATGTCAAAACTTAAAATAGTTTTAATCGATGATGACCTGGAGCGAGCAGAATATATTAGAGTTTCTCTGCTGGAACATCATTTTGATGTGGTGGCCTGTCTTGTCATTGACCACTCTAATATGTCTTATTTGCAGCAGTTGCACGCAGATGTAATTCTGCTTGATATACAAAATCCGCATCGAGATATTATTGAAAACTGTGTCAGCCATTTTGATTTGCCTACTGTTCTTTTCACCAAAAATAGCCACAAGGATACGATTAAAAGTGCTATCGATGCTGGAGTAACCGCCTATATCGTTGATGGGATTGATCCGGCCAAACTTGACAGTATTTTGCAGATCTCGATTGAACAGTTTAAAAAATACCGAAAATTGCTTAATGCCTTAAAAGAAACCGAAGGAAAACTGGCTGACCGTAAGGATATTGAAAAAGCCAAAGTGCTACTCATGCAAATGCATCATCTCAGTGAAGAAGATGCATTTCGCCTGTTAAGAAAAAATGCCATGAGCCATCGTATGACCATGGGTAAAATGGCAAGAAGGCTTCTTGACGCACAGCAATTATTACAGACCAGATTAAAGGATTAGGTTATGAAACAGCTTGAAAAAACAGATATTCAGCTAGGCTATATACCATTACTGGACTGTATTGCTATTTTATGGGCCAAACATCGCGGCTTTTTTACAGAAACTGGTTTAAATGTCCAGCTGGTTAAAGAACCATCGTGGGCCAGTCTGCGTGATCGGCTAGCTTTTGGTTTTCTCGATGCTGCACATTGTCTTTCTGCAATGTTACCTGCTGCTGCAATAGGTCTTGATCAGTCAGGGATACCTTTTCAAACACCATTAATATTAAGTACCAATCAGGCTTATATCAGTTTAAGCCAGAAACTGTGTTTTGAACTGGATATTAACTCCAGTGATACAGCACAACAATCTGCACAAAAAGTAGTGCAAGCTTACTTACAGGGACGTCCAATTCAATTAGCGCAGGTTTTTAAATACTCGCTTCATCATTATTGTTTAAGAGAATGGCTGGCTCTGGCCGATGAACAAGTCGCCCAGCAGTTTGAATTAAAGACTCTGCCACCGCCGTATATGGTTGAGGCTGTTTCTAATCACTTAATTGATGGTTTTTGTGCAGGTGAACCCTGGAATACCCAAGGAGAATTACAAGGTTATTCAAAAATAATTACTTCAAGCCAAACCATTATTCCTAAAGTCGCTGATAAAGTATTGGCAGTAACGGCCGAATGGGCTAGCCAGCATCCAAATACATTAACTGCTTTAGTCGAGGCTATTCAAAAGGCACAATATGAATTAAAACAGATGCAAGATTATCAGCAAATCTGGCAGCTACTTATTCATTACAATATTATCCGGTTTCAATGTTCTGCTGAGATACATGTAGACAGATTTTATTTTATACAAAATATTATACAGAACTTTATTGGGGAGTCTGCTCAGCCCCAACTAGCCGATTTTATATGGTTAACTGAAAAAATGCTGAAATGGGAGCAGCTTGATTCCTATTCTTCTGATTTTCACCAACTTGGACAAAGTTATATATACAAACTTCAATACTGATATTGGCTCCGCGAAGTTATTTGGATTACTATTAAAAATGAGATAAAAAGTTCTTATAGCAAAACTTTTCATCTCATGAAATGTTTTTAAAGATACTAGAATTAATTTTATAATTCAGTAACCTAGCGGTCTATAATATCATTTATATCTTCAATATCCTCATTATTATAGTCCTCTGGTACTATACCCCCATCGTGTTCATTTCCGTCGCCATAGTCATCTTCATTAACCAGATCATCTTCTTCTGCTGGTGTAATTCGAATCTGGCTGGCGGTTCCAGGTGAAAGGTCGATACCGGCTTCATCATCTTCAGTGAATTCGGTATAGTTGACTCCGTGCTCGGCATCATCTGGATCAGTCATACTTGGGATAATCCGAATTGCGGCCATTCCCTTTCCTGATACTTCAAATGTAAGAATATAGCCATTAAAACTTTCCGGATCATGGGTTCCATCCAGATAGGAAGCCTCATAGCTGATGTCACCGACAGGGATAACTGTTCCATCTTCTAATTTTATTTCTTCAGGAAGATTAATTTTCGGCTCATTAATATCTTGCATATTGTTCTTCATATTTTAATCAGTTGTTTTTAAACTTGCATAAATCTGAAAGAAATGTAAAGTAATTTTATATGGGCTTTTTTTTAAATTTATATCGCTTCTGTATAGAATATTAAGCATTATTTACTGTAATTTCGTATTTTAAATTAGAGTTTTTACTTAAAATAAAATGCTTATAAAAAATCGTCTATCTACTTATTTTTTATAAAAGACTTTTTATTATCTCACAACTATAGGATATTTAAGAATTGTTAATATTTATTAACTTAAATATATAAAAAGAATACATAGAAAAATCTTATACCTACATTTTATTTTTTGAAAGTTTCATACTTCTCTTTATTAACAATTACAAATATTGTTCAGGATATTCATAATGCCTACTGAAAGTAAATACTTTGTAAGTCTTTTTGGCTTATTAGGTGGTCTGCTAACTTCAAGCGGTCTCTACGCAGCTGTACCTGCATTTTCTATGCAATCTCCCTGGATGTTGGGCGACTGGAATAGCAACAGAACTCAGCTTGAACAGCAAGGCTATCAATTTAGTTTGGGTTATACAGGTGAAATGGCAAGCCTTATAGATGCAAAGAATAATGATAAACATAAAACTGAATACACCGACCAGTTTGCTCTAGGCGCACATTTTGATCTGGAAAAAATTATGGGTTGGGAAGATACAGAAGCCCAGATTACTGTGACTCACCGGAATGGCCGTTCACTTTCGCAGACACATGAGGCCCTACAGGGACATTTGAGTTCGGTACAGGAAGTCTGGGGACGTGGGCAAACTTGGCGTCTGACTGATTTATGGATAAAAAAACAGTTTTTAGACCAGAAGTTAGATATTAAAGTTGGCCGGTTCGGTGAAGGCGAAGATTTTAACAGTTTTGACTGTGATTTCCAGAATCTTACTTTTTGTGGTTCACAGGTAGGTAACTGGGTGGGTGACCAGTGGTATAACTGGCCTGTGAGTCAATGGGCCATGCGAGTTAAATACCAGGTACAGCCAGAACTTTATGGCCAAGTAGGAGTATATGAATATAACCCTGAAAATCTGAAACGTAGTAAAGGATTTAACTTGAGTACAGATGGTTCCAAAGGTGCAATTATTCCTGTAGAGCTGGTCTGGCAGCCTAGAGCGTTTTTACAACAGTTACCAGGTGAATACCGCCTTGGTTATTATTATAGTACCGCAGATGTAGAAGAAATTGAAAACCCTATAAAAAATAGCCATAAACAGGGAATGTGGGCAGTAATTCAGCAGAAACTTACCCAGCCTGAACCTGATTCGAATCGTGGTCTGAAAGGGTTTATTAATCTTACCCTGCATGATGATGCAACCAATACTATAGATAATATGCAAAATATTGGTCTGGTCTATACCGGTCTTAGCTTACAACGCCCAGATGATCAGCTCGCTATAGCATTTGGCCGGATTTCTGTGAATGACAAGGTCCAAACCGGTCAACACGAAGAATATGATGCCGAGCTTTACTACGGTATTCACGCTACAAATTGGCTGACTCTTCGCCCGAATATTCAGTACATCCGTCACGTCGGCGGTTATAAGAATGGCGAAAATGTCTGGGTCGGTGGTTTAAAACTACAGGCTGCTTTTTAATTATATGTTGATTCTGATTAAAGGATTTGATGAACCCTGTTCTATCTTGATGAAAATGCTTAACTCACTAAAAAACTTAAAACTAGGAGGAGATCACAGAAAATGAATCGTGCATCTTCAAGGTCAAAAATGAATCTGATTACCGTGTTCATTTTTACAATTATCGGAATCGGATTGCTCATCGGCGGTATATGGCTCGCTGCAATTGGCGGCTCGATATATTATATTATTGCTGCCGTTCTTATGTTACTTACTGCCTTCTTGCTATATAAAGGCAGAATTTCAGCATTACTGGTATATGCCGCTTTAGTGCTTGGAACTGTAATCTGGGCTATCTGGGAAGTTGGAACCGACTTTTGGGCCCTTGCACCACGTCTGGATATTCTAGGCTTGCTTGGTCTCTGGTTGTTAATTCCAGCGGTTACCTACAACTTTATAAATCGCAAGCCGGCAATCATGGCTTTGGGTGCAGTACTGGCCTTGACAATTTTAGTCATGATTTATTCAATATTTAATGACCCGCAAGAGATTCATGGTGAGTTAAAAGCACAGCAGCCAGCTCAAGGGCAAGCGCTTCCTGGTATACCCCCTGAAGACTGGCCGGCATATGGCCGTACCCAGTCAGGTTTGCGCTATTCTCCCCTAGCTCAGATTAATGCTGACAATGTTAAAGATCTTAAAGTTGCATGGACCTATCGGACCCGTGACTTTAAAACTGACAAGGACTCTGGAGAAACTACAAATCAGGTGACGCCAATTAAAGTTGGCAATAACATGTATATTTGTACTACCCACCAGTTTCTGGTGGCTCTTGATCCTGCTACAGGTAAGGAAAAATGGCGTTTTGATCCAAAACTCAAAACAGATCCAAGTTTTCAGCATCTAACCTGTCGGGGTGTTTCTTACTATGATCAGAACAATACTGCCGAGTTTGCTACAAGCCTGCAGGGCCGTACCTCTACCTCTGCGATATGTCCACGTAAGGTGATCTTACCTGTTAATGATGGGCGCCTTGTTGCTATTAATGCAGATAATGGTCAGCGCTGTACAGATTTTGGTGAAAATGGTGAAGTTAACCTTCAGCTCTATATGCCAAATGCTTATCCGGGCGGCTATAACCCAACCTCGCCTCCTATTGTAACTGGCAGTACGATCATTATTGCAGGTTCTGTAACCGACAACCTGTCAATTAAAGAGCCTTCAGGAGTTATTCGCGGCTATGACGTAAATACAGGTAAACTGCTCTGGGTATTTGATACAGGCGCAGCCGATCCAAATGCCATGCCAACGACTGGTGGTACATATGTACATAACTCGCCAAATGCCTGGGCACCTCTTGCATATGACTCTCAACTGGATATCGTTTATATTCCAACTGGTGTTTCTACCCCAGATATTTGGGGTGGTCACCGCACACCACAAATGGAACGCTATGCAAATGCCGTAGTAGCTCTCAATGCAAGCACAGGTAAACTGGTCTGGTCATTCCAGACTACACATCATGACCTGTGGGATATGGATGTGCCTTCACAGCCTACTCTTGTTGATGTAAAGGCTAAAAATGGTCAAATAGTGCCTGCAATTTATGCACCGACAAAAACCGGTCATATCTTTGTACTGGATCGCCGTACTGGCCAGCCGGTAGTTCCTGTTCATGAAGAACCGGTTCCACAAGGTGCAGCTAAAGGTGATTGGGTATCTAAGACTCAACCGATTTCCGAGTTTACCTTCCGCCCTAAAAATCATCTGACAGATAAAGATATGTGGGGCGCGACCATGTTTGACCAGCTAATGTGTCGTGTAATGTTCCATAGCCTGGACTATAAGGGCCCTTATACACCTCCTTCTGAAAATGGAACCATCGTATTCCCAGGTAATCTTGGTATGTTTGAATGGGGTGGTATCTCTGTGAATCCGGACCGTCAGGTGGCTGTAATGAATCCGATGGCATTGCCATTCGTATCTAAGCTCATTCCACGTGGTCCGGGTAATCCGATCTGGCCTGAAGGTGGAGTAAAAGGTACAGGCACAGAGTCAGGCATTCAACCACAATACGGTGTTCCGTATGGCGTAGAAATTAATGCATTCCTTTCTCCTTTAGGTTTACCTTGTAAGCAGCCAGCATGGGGTTATATTGCCGGTGTAGATCTGGATAACCATCAAATAGCATGGAAGAAACGTGTGGGTACGATCCGTGACAGTCTGCCAGGTATTCCATTACCGCCATTTAAGTTAGGTGTACCAATGCTAGGTGGGCCAATTTCAACTGCTGGTAATGTGATGTTCCTTGCAGGTACTCAGGATAATTATATCCGTGCCTTTAATGTTTCCAATGGTGATGAGCTATGGAAAGCCCGTTTACCGGCAGGTGGTCAGGCTACACCTATGACCTACTCAATAAATGGCAAACAGTATGTAGTTATTATGGCAGGTGGGCATGGTTCCTTTGGAACCAAAATGGGTGATTATTTAATCGCTTATGCCTTGCCAGACTGATATTAACACTAGAGTATAATGAGTTAATAGGCCTCCCTGGAGGTCTATTAATTTTTCATCTGTATAAAAAATCAGCTTATTAATAGAAAAGATTTTTGCAATTAGAAATTGCATTTTAGGTATTAAATACCTAAATAAAAATCTTTCTCTAAATAGATATGAAAAATAAAAGCTGAAGTAATCCTTATCAGTTACTTCAGCTTTTATTTTTAAAAGACAGCATCAAGTTAGAATTCGAACTGGTCTTTAATGGTTCCGCATTTATGACATTGCTTGAGCTTATGTCCATCTTGTTTAGTAAATGACCAGACATGAAAGCATAACCAGCATTTCAATACTTGTTTAAGCATGTCCTTAACTCCTAAACAGTAATGATGAAATTCAATATACTCTTTTCAAAGAGCGTTATAAGCTTTCTTAAAGAAACAGAATTCTTGTCCTATAAAAAGTAACAAAATATTTGTGCATAGATAACATAACCTTTTAATTGTTACATCTGAGAAGTTTTACTAGAGTGATGTTCATATAAGTCCCTTTTATAGTTAAGCTTAAATTTTTTAGCCATTCTCACGACTATTCAACAGACGATTTATAATATTCCTGATATTTTTTAATTACGTTTTACTCTAACCAGAGACCTATGGCTGATCCACAACTTTCTTTAAGTGAATATTTATCTGGCGTACAGGAAATTATTCAGCTGACTTTTGATGAGTCCGTTTGGGTCAGGGCAGAAATACGTAATTTAAATATTAAAGGTGGTCACTATTATCTGGAGCTTGCTGAAAAAGAACAGCAGAGCGATAAGGTCATTGCTAGTTGCCGGGCAACCATCTGGAAATTTAGTGCGGCAAACATTGTGCTTAAATTCGAGCGTGAAAGTGGAATAGAACTGTCTAAAGACTTAAATGTGCTTATTAAGGTCAAGGCTCGTTTTGATCCGCAATATGGGTTTTCAGTCAATATTGAAGATATAGATTCCAGCTTTACCCTAGGTGATATCGCCAGACAATATCAACAACTGGTTGAACGGTTAACTCAGGAAGGACTGATCGAACGAAACCGTCAGCTTGTTACGCCGTTTGATATCCAGCATGTACTGGTTATTGCCCCGCAACAGGCTGCCGGTTTAGGTGACTTTAAAAAAGATGCTGATGTACTACAAAAATATGGTGTCTGCAATTTCATCTATCAAACAGCTACATTTCAGGGCCAAACAGCTCCAAAAAGTATTATAGAGGCTCTACGTAGTGCTATGAAACACTGGGCTAATGATTTTAACTACCCTCCTGACCTGATTGTAATTATTCGCGGTGGCGGTGCTGTAAATGATTTGGCCTATTTAAATGATTATGAACTGGCTGCCCTTTTATGCAAACGTTCGGTTCCCGTATGGGTAGGTATCGGCCATGAAAAAGACCAGACTATTCTGGATGAAATTGCCCATCGCTCTTTTGATACCCCAAGTAAGGTTATTGCAGGAATTCGAAATACTATCAGTGAAAACGTACAGCAGGTTCAAAATACCTTTCAGCGTATTAAGACTTTATCTCAATATCAGCTTACGGTTTATCAGAGCCAAAATGATCAATATATGCGTTTAATCCGAACTTTGTCTCATAGCCAGCTTTCTGAGTCAGCCAAAACCCTAGACGTTTTAAAGGATGTGGTCCATTACTGTGCCCAGCAGCAAGTTCGTCAGACTAAACAACATATTGACAGCCTATTAAAAGAGACCTTACTGCAAAATCCACGACATATTTTGAATAAGGGCTACGCAATTGTCCGGCATAATGGTAGGGCCATTCGTTCTGTGCAGCAATTAAATGTTATACAAAATATACAGCTCGAGCTGCAGGATGGTACGATTCAGGCAGAAATTGTAAAAGGAAGTCAAAATGAATAATGAAGAACTCAGCTTTAAACAGGGTTATGAGATCTTGAAAAAGAATGCCGAGTTTCTGGAAACTCAGGAAGAACCAGACATTGATAATCTGATGGAGATTGTAGAAGAATCTATGCGAGCCTATAAGGCTTGTAAAAGTCGTGTAGAAGCAGTTCAGCAGGCATTAACAGAAACTTTTAAAGAATGAAGATGGTTTAGCGAGATCAAAAGTATAATATGCTTAGCTTGGATATGTTAACGACCTGTTAAAACTTAACAACTTATAATTGAAATAGTCTAAAGCTGTCTTCATAGTCACTAATAAGAATAGAGTAATGACAGGAAATAAAATTATGAGCATAACTAAAAATCAACTACATGACCGCATTAAAGATTTACAGGTTCGTGCCTATAATATTTCGGAAAAATTGAATAATGCAGGGAATAAAGAATATCAGAGCAACCTGTTTATTCATTCCACAGGCAATGATGAAAGGATGGACTATGGTGTCGATTCAGCATGGTATGCCAAACTTTCTAATAAAAATGAATCTGTGAGAGATAATCTGGAAGTAATTTATCGCACTCTTATTGATAATGACTACAGTGATAACGAATTAAAAATTTTATCGGACAAACTGGAACATTATGCGCAAGAACTTGCAGCCATTGAGCAGGAATATCATCGCTAACTTTTGGAATTAATTTATTATATTGTAGAATACCAGACAGTTTCTGACATCTGGTATTCTTTAAAAATAATCATCAGGTAAAAATATCTATGCAATTTTTTGATTCTACTACAGCTATCATGCTAATAGTTACTATCATCCTTCTTCTGCTGGTTCGCTATTATTTTAAAAAATAATTTTCTCTCAACCTGTCTTGGTTAGCAAAAATTTTATTTTATATATCTATACTGCAACTTTTTATATAGCTAGCTGTTCTTCTATTTCGAGTAATTTTAAAGTAGATAAGAAATTATGAATATAGTAGAGCATTATGTGTGCTAATTATTTACCTATCCGACCTGAACATGCACATTTACTAGATTTACCACAAATGACATTCGACTATCAGGCTGAAGTCTATCCTAGTAATCGGAGTCCGATCATTATTGCTCCAGAACAACAGCCTGAATGGCGTCGTGCCATATTTGGTCTGGTTCCGGTTTGGGCAGAGGATTTAAAAATAGTACAAAAAACTTTTAATGCCCGGAGTGAAAGTGCAAGTGAGAAACCAAGTTTCAGACATGCGTGGAAATCAGACCAGTTTGCACTCATTCCAGTTGAAGTATTTTTTGAGCCTCGCTATATCGAGGGAAAAGCACAACGCTGGGGAATTTATCGTAAAGATGGGCAACCTTTTACAATAGCAGCAATTTATGAGCGCACAAAACTTGAAGAAGAGTTTATATATTCTATGTCTATGCTCACTATAAATGCTGAGAAGCATCCATTAATGTCACAGTTTCATAAGCCAGGAAAAGAAAAACGCTCTGTTGTAGTGATTCCGCCCGAGCTACGTCTAGCTTGGTTACAAGCTACACATCAAGAAGCTCAAAATTTTTTAACCAGCTTTCCTGCTGAAGACTTTATAGCTGAACATATGCCCTATTCAGCACAGCACGATTTTAGTATCGGTTCATTTTAAACGCAGTATAACTCTATCTTAGATCATAAAAATATTCTTGATCAGCTCGTTTAAGCTTTAACAGTTAGCTCTCTCAACTATTATTAATAAAATATAAAAATTTCTTATTGCGAAATTAATTTCTATTTAGCAAAATATAATAAAGACTTAAATAAACTATTTTGGAGAATATATGGAATTTAAAAATGGATTTGAATTTCTGATGGCCATAAAGGATGGGAAAATTCAAAGTCCTGCTGCTATGGCTCAAACTATTCCTATGCGTATTATTGATGTGCAGCCTGGTCATATTAAATATGCAGTTACACCAGATGAACGTCATCTTAATTTACAGGGTTTAATTCATGGTGGCTTCTGTGCCACAGTACTAGATACAGCAACTGGAGGTGCAGTTCATACAACTGTTGAGAACGGAGTAAGTTTTGCGACACTGGATTTGAATGTCAAAATGATTCGGCCTTTACAGAAAGATAAAACATATATTGCCATTGGGGATGTAATTAATACGGGACGTAATATTTTAACTTCTGAAGCTCGTATAGTTGATGAGAGTGATAAAGTTTATGCTTTTGGTTCAGCTACTCTTATGATTACTAATCGTTCTTGAATTTTTTTTGAGGCTTATATTGAGAAGTTTTTTTTGAAAATTTAAAACTATACTTAGGCTATTTGATTAAAAATTAATTTACTTAGGCTATTACTTTAGTAGAGCGATAAATCTTACTGAGGGATCGTAGATTGCTTCACTGCTCGGTAATCATAGCGATCAAATAAAAAAATGAGTAATGCGATGCAGACTCCTAATATTACACATACTGGCCAGCCTCCATGTTTCCAGAAAAAGACCGCCAAAAATGAACCTATGGCTGCGCCACCAAAGTACATCGTCATATAAATTGAATTAATCCTTGAACGTGCTGTAGCTGAAATCCGGTAAACCAGATTCTGATTTAATACATGCAAAGCAGAAAGCCCGAAATAGGCTAAAATCACCCCTACTCCATACATCCATAATGATTGCTGAGCAAAATAGAGTGGTAACCAAGATATGATTAATAAACAGATGCATATGCGTGCTACATGATCATCTTGACCACGGCTGATGAGTTTACCTGCCCAAGGTGTAGCAAAAACCCCTGCTAAACCTACAATTCCAAAAAGGCCAATCTGAAAATCGTTAAAATGGTAAGGAGCATTTGCTAAAAGAAAGGTCATCGTTGTAAAGATAAGAGTAAGCATCCCAAAGCCGAGTCCTCCTACAATACCCCTACGGATCAGATGGGGTTCATGAACAGCAAAGCTGAATAAAGACTGGTAAATTTTCCATATTGTTAAGCCAGGTACTTTATTGGACTGAGGCAAGCGTTTCCACATCACCAGTGCAAATAAAAGTATGGTTATACCACTACCCAGATAAATATAGTGCCAAGACCACATGGTAGAGACTAACCCGGCTATTGTTCGGGCGGAAAGTATTCCCATCAGTAAACCACTCATCAGTATACCGACAAGTTCAGCACTTTTACGCGGACATACCAGATTGGAAATGAAGGGAATAAGTACCTGAGCTGCTATAGAAAAGAATGTGGCTAAAAATGTAAAACTATAAAGTACCGAAACTGAATGACTCATGGAAAGCCCAATCTGGGCAATTCCGGTTAAACACATGAGCAGGCAGATAAAACCCCGTTTCTCAAAAAGGTCTCCTAAGGGAACCAATACAAATAAACCGGCAGCATATGAAAGCTGACTGATCACAATTGTAAAGGCTGCCTGTTCTGCACTCACTGAAAGGCTTTCTGAAATTGAATATATCAATGGCTGATTAAAATAATTCGAGCCTGCGCATAAACCGCAGGTAATTGCCAGCATCAGAATAAGACCTCGTGATAGGTCATAATGTTCTGGCTGGCTATTTTGCATAAATGACATCCTTGTCTGGTTAAATTAAAACTTATAACGTGCTGACATATTAACACGTGAAATATCTGCTTCTTTTCCTGCAAAGTTTTCACGTTTACCATGATGATATTCTACGCCCAGATCTACGTGCTCCACTGGGGTATAAAATGCATTAACTACATGGTCAGTTAGGCGTTTATTACTTTCTGGATTGGCTTTGGCATATGCACTATTATCATCATATTGCAGTAATGAAGTTGCAATATTTGCTCGCCACTGGTCATTAAATTTATGAGAGTAACCAATACTCAGGCTATCAAATTCATTCAACAGTAACTCATTATTATCTGTATTTACAGAAAAGTCGCCGCCCCAGTTTGCGTTATCCGAGGTTGAACCATGATTGGTATAAAATACAAACTTCTGGTCACCTTTTACATGGTAATAGTTCGCCTGAACTGATTGCTGAGCATTAAATTTATATTTGGCACCCGCTCCTACACCCCAACTGACTTTTTCAATATCACCAGTGGTAGCTTGTGCCTGCTTCTCGTTGATGAAGCCCTGCCCCATCAAATGCAATGGTCCATTCTTGTAAGTGTATTTACTGGTCAGGCTTGGAAATTCTGAAGTTCTTTCACCTGAATATTCAAGGGCCATCTGCAATGTATGTGCGGGGCTAAACTGCCACTGATAGCGGACTTGCGGATCACGCAGGATTGAAGCACCGAGTAACTGGGTAAAATCAACTGACTCAGTAATTGTTTCCATATTCGACATAAGCGACCATGTCTGGCCAAATAACCAGTCATCAAAACTGACATAGGCATGACGTATCCTGAGTTTGCCATCACCTTTACCACTGTCCACCCAAAAGTCAGCTTCCAGCTTGGCCTTAACATCTTTATGTCCCCCCAGATGATTAATGTCTACTCCAAAGCGGCTGGCGGCTACGGTAAAATCTGAACGGTTTCCCTCAACTCCATCAAAAGGGACACTATTAATCTTATTACTGGTACGCCCTCCGCTTGAACGGCCTGTTGTACTTTTAAAGTCTACTGCACCATCCATACGCAAGATGCCATAAAAGTCGACATTGTCTTTCCATGAGGAAGTATTAATTTTCTGTGTTAAAGCCCGATCTTCCTGCTGCTGTGCTTGCAGAACATTTTGCTGCTGTTTTTGCTCTTTAAGCTCGGTCTTTAAGCGCTGTAATTCATTTTCCAACAGTAAAATACGCTGCTCGGTAGAATCGGCGAAAATACTCCCTGAGGCCGCAGCACAGGCTGCAGCTAAAATCATTTTTTTCATTCTTTAATCCTTAAAGATATTAAATCCGTATAAAAAGCTTTTTAAGTTCTGGCGTCGGCAAGTGCACATCCAGTCATAGACTGCAATTCTTCAAAACTTAAGCCTTCAACTATTTCCTTAACTAATGCTTTGCCATTGCTGAGTTCAATAATGCAGAGATCAGTATAAATCCGGTTCACACATTGTTCCCCTGTTACCGGGTAAGTCAGCGTATTAACCACTTTAGGCTCACCATGCTTAGTCACATGTTCCATACATACGAAAATAGTTTTTGCGCCGACTGCAAGATCCATTGCACCACCTACAGCTGGTACTGCATCTGCTTCACCAGTATGCCAGTTGGCCAGGTCACCATTCACTGCAACCTGAAAAGCTCCAAGCACACAAATATCCAGATGCCCGCCGCGCATGATGTCAAATGAGTCACCATGATGCATAAAACAGCCACCATCCAGTAAAGTGACAAATTCTTTTCCTGCATTAATGAGATCAGGGTCTTCTTGCCCTGGCTCTGGTGGTGCACCAAAAGCCAATATACCGTTTTCTGAATGAAGAATAATTTCCCGGTCTGTTGGCAGGTATTTAGAAACTTTTGTTGGCAGACCTATACCTAGATTCACATAAGAACCATCGGGGATATCTTGTGCAATTAACTGTACAATTTGCTCACGTGTACGCTTCTGGATACTCATGCGCCACCTCCTGGCAACTGAAATACATGCTGAACGAAAATTCCTGGTGTGACGACACACTCAGGATTTAATGTACCCAGCTCAACAATTTCATGAACCTGAGCAATTGTGATCTCTGCAGCTTTAGCCATAAGGGGGCCAAAGTTTCGCGCAGCTTTTCGATAAGTCAGATTACCCCAACGGTCTGCTTTGTCTGCATAGATCAGTGCATAGTCAGCTTCAATCGGATATTCAAGTACATAAGCTTTGCCTTTGATAATACGGGTTTCCTTACCTTCAGCAATCTTGGTTCCATAACCGGTCGGAGTAAATACTGCTCCCAGTCCAGCACCAGCTGCCTGAATCCGGCAGGCCAGATTGCCCTGTGGTACTAGCTCCAGCTCTATTTTTCCTGCTTTATAAAGTTCATCAAATACTTTGGTATTATTAGCTTTTGGGAAAGAACAGATCATTTTTTTGACCAGTCCAGCCATTAATAGCTTGGTCAGACCACGGTCACCTGAGGCTGCATTATTATTGATAATGGTCAGGTCGCGTGGGCCAAAGTCAATCAGGGCCTCAATGAGTTCAACTGGCTGTCCAGCGAGTCCAAAGCCGCTGGTCATGATACTGGCCCCGTCTGGAATACCCTTTAAAATCGTTTCAATATCCGGAGTGATTTTATTGATCATCTGAACTTTTACCTTCTCAAATATAAAAAAAGAGCAATGGTAAATACCATTACTCTGCTTTTTGAGGATTATATAAACGGTCTTTAATAAACAAGGCTGGAATTAAACCGCAAAGAAAATAGGCTACACCCATAATCAACAGACCTGTACCAATGGAACCGCCTTGTGCAAAGTAGCCAATAGTAACCGGTGCAAGTACTGCACCCAGACGGCCAATATTGTATGCACCGCCTACAGCTGTACCTCGAACCTTGGTTGGAAAGCTCTCTGTCATATAAGTTGCATTGATTCCGTATGGAATACCGTACAGAAAACCAAATAACAGCATTAGCCATAAAATATTGTCAGGCGTATTACCAAATACAATGATGGGAATAAAGATTGCTGTGCCCATTGTACCGAAGGCAAATACAGCACGGCGTCCAATCCGGTCTGCAATATAGCCTGCAATAATTTTTGTACAGATCATGATAAAGAATGTACCGATCATATACATGGTCATTTCTTTAAACTTGATACCAAGATCGGATTCTAAATAGGCTGGCAACCAGTTACTTACCCCATAATAGCCGAACTGTAGAAAAGCAGTACTGAATGACCATAGGATGAACATACGGCGGTTCATGATATCTGCAAAAATTGTCTTGAAAGCACCTTTAGGTTTAGGTTGGTTCTGATCTACTGAAGTGGTAGTGGTGAGGCGCTGGGCACGTGCATCTTTCCATGACTGTGGTTCAGGCACCAGAAAGTGCATGGCTACTGCCAGAACAATAGGAATAATTGAAATATAAAACAGCATGCGCCAGCCAAATTCAGGAATAAGCCAGCCTGCAAGTACCGTAGCCACAATTGAACCCAAGGTCCAGCCAGTCATAAGGGCAGCTAATACAGTCGAGCGATATTTTGTGGGCACATATTCAGCCATTAAGGTGTTACAGGCGATGTAGAGTGCCCCTAAACCAATCGCTGAAATAAAACGTAGTGTCACAAATTGCTGGTAACTTTGTGCAAAGCCCAACCAGCAGGTCAGCAACGAGAATAAGGTAATTGCAATAACAATAACTCGCACCCGTCCAAAACGGTCACAGGCCCAGCCACCAAAGAAGCCACCAATTGCCATGCCTGCCAGTGTCCAGCTTCCGAGTGCGCCTGCCTGTATACTGCTTAAACCAAATTCAGCTTTCAGACTGGTTAGACTATAAGATAAAAAAGCAATATCAGCGCCATCAACCAATAAAGCCAGGAAGGAAAAAATAAAAGCAAATTTCCAGACTTTTGCATTTGTTGTGTTATCTGTTTTTTGAACAGCCTGATCCATCATGTCCATTTCCTTATAATAAAAGGCATCTTAGCTTTGATGCCTTATCCCCATCATGTCCTCATTACGAAGACACTTCTTTAATCATGTTGCGTGCAATAATAATTTGCTGAATCTGTGTGGTTCCTTCATAAAGACGAAACAGGCGTACATCCCGATAAAAACGTTCAATACTGTATTCACTGATATAGCCAGCTCCTCCATGAATCTGTACGCAGCGGTCTGCAACACGGCCACACATTTCCGTTGCGAACATTTTTGAGCATGATGCTTCCGTACTGATATTTTCACCCTGGTCACGACGACGTGCAGCATCGAATACCATACATTTGGCTGCATAGATTTCAGCTTTGGAGTCTGCCAGCATGGCCTGGATTAACTGGAAACTGGCAATTGGCTGACCGAACTGTTTACGTTCAACGGCATAACGCAGTGCGTCATCCAGCATACGTTCTGCTACCCCTACACTATAGGCTCCAATATGCAGACGTCCTTTATCAAGGACTTTCATGGCTGTTTTAAAGCCAATACCTTCCACTCCTCCAATTAAGGCAGAGGCAGGTACACGACAGTTTTCAAAGATGACGTCACAGGTATGTGAACCCTTCTGTCCCATTTTCTGGTCAATTTTTCCAAGAGTAATACCTGGATTATCGGCTTCAACTAAAAATGCAGAAATACCGCCTGAGCCTTTAATTTCAGGATTGGTTCTGGCCATTACGGTAAAGGTTGCAGCATGTGGAGCATTGGTGATATAGCGTTTAGTACCATTCAGGATATAAAAATCGCCATCTTTCACTGCAGTCGTGCGTAAAGATGCGGCATCAGAACCAGATTCCGGTTCAGTCAGGCAAAATGAACCGATGATTTCACCACTGGCATAGCGTGGTAAATACTTCTGTTTTTGCTCTTCAGTGCCATCAATCAAGATTGCGCTAGAACCAATACCATTATTTGTTCCAATAAGTGAACGGAAGGCTGGTGAAGTCTGGCCCAGTTCAAAGGCAACTCGTACCTCTTCCTCCATAGTAATTCCTAAACCGCCATACTCTTCAGGGATAGTGAGTCCAAATAAACCGAGTTCACGCATTTTCTGGATGAGGTCTTCAGGAATTTTATCTGCTTCGGCAACTTCGTGTTCACGTGGAATAAGTTCATTTTTAACAAAATTTCGAATCGTTGAAAGCAGCTGTTCAAGCATTCCTTCATCACGGATCATCAGAGATCTCCCTACCTATTTATTTTAAACGCTATAGATTTTTCACTTCATTTAAATTTCACAATGAAAAATCTGGTTTTACTTATGCTGTTCTGAATAGTAAAAGATAAAATGCACAAAATTCAAGCTTTTTTGAAAATTAATTTCGTCGAGCGAAATTAATTTTTTTAATTAATATAAATCAAATAATTAATAAAATAATAAAAATGTTTTTAATTCTACTTCGAAATTAATTGCAAAAAAATTTAGACATAACAGGATAAAAAGAATATAGTTTTGCTATACGAAACAAAGTAATCAATATAATTAAGACCTAGGAATCAAGAGTTAAAGGCAATACTTGTCTTTTTCATTGCACTGAAATTTTAAGCTAAAACATAAAAACCCAGTGCTTTTCTAGAATCTTAATTAAGAAGATGGAATGTAAGAAATCCCAAATTTATAGGCCTTATATGTACTCATCATTGACTGCTAAGCTCTTCACAGATTGAACTGATAAATAAATGTAGCATGATGAATGACTTATAAGCCTTAAGCCGTAGTGATACCAAAATATTTTTTGAGTAATCAAAAATTACTCTCTTACTATCTCTGAAATGGAGTTTTCAAATGCTAAATGCCTATATTTACGATGGTTTACGTAGTCCGATTGGCCGTCATGGGGGTGTACTCGCGTCTATACGTCCTGATGATCTGGCAGCAGAAGTTATTAAAAAGCTCATTGAAAAAACAGGTGTACCAGGGACAGATATTGAAGATGTTATTCTGGGTGATACGAATCAGGCTGGCGAAGACAGCCGTAATGTAGCACGCATGGCTGTGTTATTGGCCGGTTTGCCAGTTACTGTACCCGGACAGACAGTAAACCGGTTATGTGCAAGTGGTTTAGGGGCTGTTATCGATTCGGCTCGTGCCATTACCTGTGGTGAAGGTGAACTGTATATTGCTGGTGGTGTAGAAAGCATGACCCGTGCACCATTTGTTATGGGCAAAGCAGAAACTGCATTTAGTCGTGAGGCAAAAATCTTTGATACTACTATTGGTTCACGTTTTCCTAATAAGAAAATTACTGCGCAGTATGGTGGCCATTCAATGCCTGAAACAGGCGATAATGTAGCTGTCGAATTTGGAATTACCCGTGAACAGGCGGATACCTTTGCTGCACAGTCACAGGCGAAATATCAGCAGGCAAAGACTGAAGGCTTCTTTGAAGGAGAAATTACTCCTATTGAAGTTTCTCAAGGTAAAAAGTTACCGCCTAAACTGGTTAGTGAAGATGAACATCCACGTCCATCTTCTAACTTTGAAGCCCTATCTAAATTAAAACCCTTGTTTGAAGGTGGTGTAGTTACTGCTGGAAATGCTTCTGGTATTAATGACGGCGCAGCAGCTCTACTGATTGGTTCAGAAACAGTTCAGGAAAAATACGGCTTAAAGCCAATGGCAAAAATTTTGTCAGCGGCAGCGGCAGGTATTGAACCACGTATTATGGGTGCAGGTCCTATTGAGGCAATTAAAAAAGCAGTCAGCCGTGCTGGTCTGACTCTTGATGATATGGACATTATTGAAATCAATGAAGCTTTTGCTTCACAGGTATTGTCCTGTTTGAAAGGTTTAGATGTAGATTTTAATGATCCGCGTGTTAATCCAAATGGAGGAGCAATTGCAGTAGGCCACCCTCTTGGTGCTTCTGGCGCCCGTCTTACACTAACGGTTGCACGTGAATTACAGCGCCGCCAGAAAAAATATGCAGTGGTTAGTCTTTGTATTGGTGTAGGTCAAGGTCTGGCTATGGTCATTGAAAACGTTTCTTGATTTTTTGAGTTTAAAGATCCATTCACTATAAAAGTGGTGAATGGATTAATTTTGTTTAACGAAATATAATGAATAACATATTTATTTTTCATTATATTTGAGGCTTGAATGTCTGAAAGTACCAGAGTAGAAAAAACTGAAAAAATAACCAATCTGGATGAAATTCGTCTCGACCCTATCTCTCATATACACCGTGAAAATAATCCGCAATTTATTGCCTCTTTGGCACGTGGATTAGAGTTACTGCGCTGCTTTTCTGCTCACAAGCAGGTCTTGGGTAATCAGGAACTGGCTAAGATGACAGGTTTACCGAAGCCGACAATTGCCCGTATTACTAATACATTGGTAAGCTTAGGCTATTTAAAACAGTTGCCAAATTCTACAAAGTACATGCTTGATATAGGTGTACTTTCCTTAGGCTATTCAGCCTTGTCTAATATCTCTATTCGCAATACTGCTCATCCGCTTATGGAAGAGATGAGTAAATATGCTCAGGCACCGGTCGCTATGGCAACCCGTGACCGGTTGAATATGATTTATATTGATGTAGTACAAGTAGAAAGCTCACTGAATATGCGTCGCCCTATTGGTTCGACTTTACCCATTTATAGCAGCTCTATGGGACGGGCCTGTCTGGCAGCTACACCAGAACATGAGCGCAATTTCTTGATGGATGCACTAGCCAAGAAAAATCCGGAGAACTGGCCTTCAATCAAACGTTCACTTGAACGTGCTTTTCGTGATTATCAGGACTATGGCTATTGTTTATCTTTAGGAGAATGGCATAAGGAAGTAAATTCTGTGGCGGTACCCTTGGTAAGCAGTCAGCATGGTTTATATGTCTTTAACTGTGGAGCACCCAGCTTTCAACTCAGTCCCGAGCGCCTCGAAGATGAAATCGGTCCGCGCCTGATTCATATGGTGCACAATATTCAGGACTCATTAAATGAAATTATGTAAAATATAAAAAGTCCCCGACTTGTAAGAACGGGGACTTTTAAATTTACTGAATAATTTTCTTTTCTTTCAGTTCTATAATTTCTGTTTCTGATAAATACCGGCTTAGAATATTTTCAGTATCTTGTGCTAAACACGGCGGCGCCTTTTGATACTCTACCGGTGTTTTTGAAAGTTTAATAGGTGAACCAATAGATGTATAGTTCTGCTGCAAAGAATGAGGCATGTTAACTACCATCTCCCGGGCAATCACCTGCTCTTCTTCTAAAGTCTGCTTTAAATTGTTAATCATGCCGACCGGGACTTTAACCTGATGGATGATTTTTACCCATTCCTCGGCTGGTCGTGTCATAAAGTGTTGCTGTAATAAAGCAGTCAATTCTTCCCGATAAGTGACACGCCCGGAATTTTGCCTGTAATGTGGATGAAGAGCTAATTCAGCCAGACCAATACTTTCACACAGTATTTTAAACTGACTATCATTACCACAGGCAATAATAAACTCGCCTTTTTTAGCTTTAAATACCTGATAAGGTACAATATTAGCATGAGCATTGCCGAAACGGCCCGGGACTTTTCCCGAGGTTAAATAATTCATGGCAAGAACAGATAAGGAAGCAACCTGTGTATCTAGCAAGGCCATGTCAATATGTTGACCCTCGCCCGTTTTTTCTCTGGAAAGCAGTGCTGCCTGAATAGCAATAGCTGAATAGAGCCCGGTGGTTAAATCTGCAAAAGCCAAGCCAGCCTTCTGGGGACCACCACCCGGCAGGTCATCCCGTTCGCCGGTAACACTCATCATACCGCCCATACCCTGAATAATAAAATCATATCCAGGTTCATTTGCACGAGGTCCTTTCTGTCCGAACCCTGTAATAGAACAATAAACGAGTCGCGGATTGATTGCTGCTAACGTTTCATAATCAAGACCATATTTTTGAAGTGAACCCGCTTTATAATTTTCAATTAATACATCAGATTCAAGTACAAGTGTCCGGATAAGCTGCTGCCCTTCCAGAGTTGCAAGATCAATAGCGACTGAATGCTTACCCCGATTTGCAGAAAGATAGTAAGCAGACTCCTGAGTGTCTTGTCCTGAATCATCTTTTAACCAGGGTGGTCCCCAACGACGGGTATCGTCACCACTATAGGGTTTTTCAATTTTGATGACTTCAGCACCCAAGTCAGCCAGAATCTGACTGCACCAAGGGCCTGCCAGAATACGGCTTAGATCCAGCACTCTAAAACCTGTCAAAGCACCCATCATTCTACTCCTTACTCTTGTTCTAATTTCCCTAGAAATAAAGTATATTTATTTCATCAAACGAAATAATATTTTATTTATAACACAAAACTATAGACTTTAAATAAAATATGAAGCTATATTTAGATAAATTAATTTTGCAGAGTAAAATTAATTTTTATTATTAATTAATTTTAGTACCAAAAATTATTTATATAGATTTTTAGTCTTTTCCTTTGTAAAGAATATAACTCCAAGGAGTCAGGATGATTCGTAATCAGGAAACACTGGATCAGTTACTTCATATGATTCAGCAATTTGTTAAAAATGAATTAATGCCACGTGAACATGAGGTGGCCGAAAAAGATGAAATGCCTCAGGACATTATTGACCAGATGAAAGCATTAGGCTTGTTTGGTCTCACTATTCCTGAGGAATATGGCGGTTTAGGACTGACCATGGAAGAAGAACTTTATGTAGCCTTTGAAATTGGTCGTACCTCACCTGCTTTCCGCTCTATTTTTGGAACTAATAATGGAATTGGTTCAAGCGGTATTATTATTGACGGGACTGAGGAGCAAAAACAGAAGTATTTACCACGCTATGCCAGTGGTGAAATCATCGGTTCATTTTGCCTGACTGAACCGGAATCAGGTTCTGATGCTGCATCTTTAAAGACTACAGCAGTGAAAGATGGTGATTTTTATATCCTGAATGGTACTAAACGCTATATTACCAATGCGCCGCTAGCAAGCACCTATACCGTAATGGCCAGAACCAATCCTGATATTAAAGGCGCAGGCGGTATTTCCGCTTTTGTAGTTGACCGGAATACTTCAGGCATTAGCTTAGGTAAAAAAGATAAAAAGATGGGGCAGCAAGGTACTTATACCTGTGATGTCATCTTTGAAAACTGTCGTGTACCCGCCTCTGCCCTGATTGGAGGAGTGGAAGGTATTGGCTTTAAAACAGCCATGAAAGTCCTCGATAAAGGACGTTTACATATTTCAGCAGTCAGTGTTGGTGCAGCCGAACGTATGCTGGATGACGCACTGCGGTATGCCGTTGAACGTAAACAGTTCGGTCAGCCAATTGCCAGTTTCCAGTTAATCCAGGCCATGCTGGCAGATTCCAAGGCTGAAATCTATGCAGCCAAATGTATGGTACTCGATGCTGCCCGGCGTCGTGACCAAGGACTGAATGTTTCTACTGAGTCATCTTGTGCCAAGCTGTTTGCAACAGAAATGTGTGGCCGTGTTGCAGACCGCTGTGTACAGATTCATGGAGGGGCTGGCTATATCAGTGAATACAGTATTGAACGTTTTTATCGGGACGTACGCCTGTTCCGTCTTTATGAGGGAACTTCACAAATCCAGCAGATCATTATTGCTAAAAATATGATTAATCAGGTTAAGGATTAACCTTTGAGTTTCAGGATGAATTATGACCACACCACTGATGCCGGAAACCCTTATCCGGCCAATTTCTAAAACTACACAGCGAATCGCTTTTGTTTTTGCATTCTTGGCATTATTAATTGATGGTGCCGATATGCTGCTACTGTCTTTTAGCTTAACCAGTTTAAAAGCCGAATTTGGACTGACCAATTTACAGGCGGGTGCTTTAGGCAGTTTTACCCTGGCAGGGATGGCACTAGGAGGTTTCATGGGTGGCTGGGCCTGTGATTATCTTGGACGGGTTCGGACAGTCGTGATTTCGATTCTGGTATTTTCATTATTAACCGCAGCACTCGGCTTTACACAAAGTTTTGAGCAGTTTGCTATCATCCGCTTTCTTTCAGCTTTCGGCATTGGTTCCTTATATATTGCAGCCAATACGTTAATGGCTGAGTACGTACCTACTGAATATCGAACTACAATACTGGGGACTCTACAGGCTGGCTGGACAGTCGGCTATATTGTAGCAACTTTGCTAGCGGGTTGGATTATTCCTGAACATGGCTGGCGGGTATTATTTTTTATAGCCATTATTCCTTCGGTATTGGCATTATTTATTCAGAAACTGGTTCCCGAACCAGAATCCTGGCAGCGAGCCCGTCTGGAGCGTCTATCCGCTTCACGGGTTACTGTACAGGCACAGCCGGTAAAACAGCAAAGTACAGTCAAAATAATTTTCGCAGATAAGCGTAATCGCAGAATGTTCATGCTGTGGATTTTAACTGCCGGCTTTTTACAGTTTGGCTATTATGGTGTAAACAACTGGATGCCAGCTTATCTCGAATCTGAACTGGGGATGAATTTTAAAGCCATGACTGGCTACATGATTGGAACCTATATTGCCATGATCTTTGGCAAGATTATTGCCGGTTATGCAGCTGACCGATTGGGCCGACGCTTTGTATTTGCTTTTGGGGCTATTGGTACAGCTATATTTTTACCTGTGATTGTAATATTTAACTCGCCAGATAATATTGCCTATTTGCTGATTTTCTTCGGTTTCCTTTATGGAATTCCTTACGCCATCAATGCCACTTACATGACTGAAAGTTTTGCTACCAATATTCGCGGAACAGCTGTGGGTGGTGCTTATAATGCTGGCCGTATTGGTGCCATGTTTGCTCCGGCAATTATTGGTGCGGCTGCAAGTGGTGGCTCTATCGGTCTTGGTTTTTTGATCATGGGCGGAGCTTATTTCTTATGCGGTGCAGTATCAGGTCTCTTTATTAAAGACCGTCAATATGACCCCCAGAAAACAGCTTGAAGGCTTAACTTGGTAAAGCCTCTACAGAGGCTTTTAATACTAAAAGAATATGAAAAATACGCTTTATACTCCAACAATTATATTAATGGCAATAGCTGCCGGTATCTGTACCGGTAGTAATTATTTTAGTCAGCCACTCATTCATTCTATGAGTCAAAATTTGCAATTACCAGAAACTATGGTTTCCTGGGTACCTACTTTGGCACAAATTGCTTATGCCTGTGGCCTGCTCCTGCTGATGCCTCTTGGGGATATTCTCGAAAAACGCCGCCTACTCTTCTGTTTCATGCTATTTGCTGCACTTGGTCTGATCATCAGCGGTATTTCACTGCATATAAGTCTGCTTATACTGGGTACACTCATTACTGGTCTATTTTCTGTAGCTGCGCAGCTATTATTACCTTTAGCAGCCAGTCTGGTTCCAGCACAACAGAGTGGTCGGGTGGTGGGTTTCCTGCTTAGCGGTTTAATGATGGGGGTTCTTCTTGCCCGTTCCCTTTCAGGTTTGGCCTCAAGTTTATTTGCATGGAATTTTATCTATCTGGCCAGTGGTATCTTACTTTTCTGTATTGCTTTTATATTACATCGAAATATCGGGGTTTTCCCACCTACCAGCACTGAGAGCTATACTTATACTCTACGCTCGTTAGCCTCTATTTTTGTGACAAATCAACGCTTACGCCGGCGCAGCTATATTGGCGGATTAACCTTTGCTGGGGTAAGTATGACATTTACTACTATGTCACTACTACTTGCACCAGCTCCTTATCATATGAGCGATTTTAGTATTGGATTATTTGGTCTGGTTGGCATCGTTGGTGTATTTATAGCTAATTTCACGGGTAAGTTTATTGACCGGGGGTATATTCACCAGATTTCTATTTTATGTAGTCTGGGTCTTATCATTTGCTGGCTATTATTTTTACTTACACCTTATCAGTTAGCGTTTTATATGATGGCAACGCTTATCCTTTACGCATCACTCTCTGCAATTCATGTAACCAATCAAAGCATAGTATTTAAATTAAGTGAAAACCTCAGATCTCGTTTTAATGCTATTTATATGACAGGTTATTTTGCAGGAGGAGCATTAGGGACTACCGCCGGAGCCTATGCCTGGACTCATTTTGGCTGGACAGGCACCTGCACGTTAGGCATGATATTTGCAATTACCTGTCTAGTGATTTGTATTCTGGAAGAACGATCTGCTTTACCGCTTCAATCATAACAATGCATTGATCTTCCTGACCAATGCATCATATTTTAACTGATTTCAGTACGGATATTATTCACCATATGTAGCAGACGCGGTGCAATATCTTCTTCAAGTTTTTCACGTTTCATAATGAAACTTGGTCCACCGCAGTTAAAAACCAGTAAACCATGCTGTTCATGAATTAAAGGCACTGCGACCGAGTTCACATCCTTATGCCATTCTCCAATCGAGAAACAGTAGCCAAAATCCTGATAATCCTTAAAGGCACGGTCAAGATCACGGTTAATCTTGAACCAGTCTTCCTTATATTTTAAACGGATAGCATCAAGCAGAAAATCACGTTCATCTTCTGGCATAGCTGCCAGACAAGCCCGGCCCATAGAACTTAAATGAATAGGTAAATAAGTTCCTACCTGTCTTCGCATAGTGATATTGCCTTTCCCCTGCACGACATCCAGATAAATCATGTTTAACCGGTCTCGGGTTGCCATGGCTACTGCTGCACCTGCATAGTCAGCGAGTTCTTTCATATAAGGGTTGGCAATTGAACGAATCGATACATTAGCCAGCATGGAGTAACCGAATGCCAGCACCCCAACAGACAGCTGAAACTTGCTCGAATTTGGAACCTGCTTAATATAACCCAGACGAGACAACGTATGAGTCAGACGGGTAATAGTGGGTTTAGGTAAACCGGTTAATTGAGCTAGTTCCTGATTTCCTAAATGCTGATGCTTAGGTGTAAAACAACGTAGCAGTTCCAGACCACGGGCCAAGGCAGTAATAAACTGCCGGTCATTCTCATCCTGCATATCTTCAATTGGATGTAGTAACTCATGTCTTAAAGGAGCCAAAATTTTTTCTGTTTGTTCTATATCATTGGTATTATCCATGACTCTTTCTCAACCTACTAATGTTTCGCATTGCGAAATTATAATCTATAATTATATTAAATAGCAAAGAAGCAAACTGACCGATTGCTTCTTTTTTATCAGTTTACTCAATAATACCTTCGGCTTTTAATTTTTTTAAGTGTTCCTGAGAGGCAACGCGACTTAAAATCTGCTCAGTATGTTCTCCTAGCGTTGGAGGTGCCCGACGGTATTCTACTGGTGTACGCGACATTTTTATTGGCGAACCAATAACTGTCAGTTTTTGCTTATATGGATGTGGCATCTCAACCAGCATTTTTCGGGCTACTACTTGTGGTTCCTGAAAAGCCTGTTCCAGGTTATTAATTACTCCCACAGGTACTTTAACTGCATGAATAGCTGTTACCCATTCATCTGCAGTTTTCTGCAAGAAATGCTTTGATAAAATATCAATAATTTCATTACGATGTTTGATTCGGTCAGCATTACGGCTAAAGCGTGGGTCATTTGGTAATTCTGCTAATCCAATACTCTGACACAACTGGATAAACTGTTTATCATTCCCACAAGCAATAATAAAATCCCGGTCGGCTGCTTTGAATACCTGGTACGGAACAATATTAGCATGTGCATTGCCATAACGGCCCGGTACTTTTCCTGAAGCCAGATAGTTCATTCCCTGATTTGCCAGCGTGGCAATTTGTACATCCAGTAAAGCCATATCAATATATTGGCCCAAGCCGGTTTCATGCCGGTTCAGCAGTGCTGCCTGAATGGCAATTGTAGAATAAAGGCCTGTAGCCAAATCAGAAAATGCTACACCAACCTTTTGTGGACCGCCTCCTGGCAAATCATCTTTTTCCCCGGTAACAGACATTAACCCGCCCATCCCTTGGATGATAAAGTCATAACCAGGTTCTTCAGCACGTGGCCCATCCTGACCGAACCCGGTAATAGAACAGTAAACCAGTTTCGGATTGATTGCAGCTAAACTGTGGTAGTCCAGACCATATTTTTTCAGTGAACCTGTCTTATAGTTTTCGATCACTACATCGGTATCTTGAATTAAAGCTTTGATCAGCTCCTGCCCTTCTAAACTGGCAATATCAATTGCTACAGAGAGTTTATTACGGTTCGCAGATTGATAATAAGCAGCTTCACGTGTGTCATCACCTGCATCATTCTTCATCCAGGGTGGCCCCCAGCTACGAGTATCATCACCATGCTGAGGTCGCTCTACCTTAATTACTTCAGCCCCCAGATCTGCCAGTATTTGCCCACACCAAGGGCCTGCCAATACACGACTCAGATCAAGTACACGAATTCCTGTTAGTGCTCCCATTTTTATCTCACTATCCTGTTTAGTTTGCTATAACAAATCTTAATCTTTATTTACTCAAGATTAAGTTTCGCCTAGCGATATTATCTATTTAATATACTCTCAATTTAAGTAAAACAAAACTCTAGAGATAAGATATTTTCTGGAATATAAGAACTGTTTAAGCAAAATCAAAAGTTTAACAAGTTAGTTTTAATAGAAATTAATATCGCATTGCAAAATAAATTACCAAAATATATTGTCATGTGAAATCATTTTCTTTAGTATGCCCAAAAAGAAATATACCGGCTCGTCCGCTTATACATACCACTTCTGTGGTGAAAATAACGACCAAGGAGATGAAATGGTTCGTGATCAGGAAACCCTGGATCAACTACTTGATATGTTACGTCAGTTTGTTGAAGGCGTACTTATTCCGAGGGAAAATGAAGTAGCAGAAACAGATGAAATTCCGGCAGATATTGTTCAGCAAATGCGTGAACTCGGATTATTTGGACTCACTATTCCTGAAGAATATGAAGGTCTGGGTTTAACCATGGAAGAAGAAGTACGAGTTGCCTTTGAACTGGGTCGCACTTCACCTGCCTTTCGCTCACTTATTGGAACCAATAATGGTATTGGAGCTAGCGGTTTAATTATTGATGGCACGGAGGAGCAAAAACAGTATTATCTCCCGCGTTTTGCTAAAGGGGAAATTATTGGCTCGTTTTGCCTGACTGAACCGGAATCTGGTTCTGATGCTGCATCTTTACGAACGACTGCGGTGAAAGATGAGGATTTTTATATCCTGAATGGTACCAAGCGTTTTATTACTAATGCTCCACATGCGGGTGCATTTACAGTCATGGCACGTACTAACTCTGAAATTAAAGGTGCAGGGGGCATTTCTGCATTCATTATTGATAGCAAGACACCCGGAATATCTCTAGGTAAACGTGACCAAAAAATGGGGCAAAAAGGTGCTCATACTTGTGACGTCATCTTTGAAAACTGTCGTGTACCCGCCTCTGCCTTGATTGGAGGAGTGGAAGGTATTGGCTTTAAAACAGCCATGAAAGTCCTCGATAAAGGACGTTTACATATTTCAGCAGTCAGTGTTGGTGCAGCCGAACGTATGCTGGATGACGCACTGCGGTATGCCGTTGAACGTAAACAGTTCGGTCAGCCAATTGCCAGTTTCCAGTTAATCCAGGCCATGCTGGCAGACTCCAAAGCTGAAATCTATGCAGCCAAATGTATGGTGCTCGATGCTGCCCGGCGTCGGGACCAGGGTGAAAATATCAGTACGGAAGCATCATGCTCAAAAATGTTCGCAACGGAAATGTGTGGCCGTGTTGCAGACCGCTGCGTACAGATTCATGGAGGAGCTGGCTATATCAGTGAATACAGTATTGAACGTTTCTATCGGGATGTACGCCTGTTTCGTCTTTATGAAGGAACCACACAGATTCAGCAAATTATTATTGCACGCAATATGATTCGTGAAATGACTCAATAAAACCTCAAGCGCTTTAAGGAAAATTAAAGCGCCCTTAATAGTAGGTAATGGATTATGTCTATAAACACAATAACTTCAAGCATTGGCCCGAATACCTGGAAAATTGCATTCTTATTTGCATTTTTAGCTTTACTGGTCGATGGCGCTGATTTAATGCTGCTTTCTTATAGCCTCAACAGTATTAAGGCAGATTTCGGACTGAGTACTGTTGAGGCTGGCATGCTGGGTAGTTTTACTTTAGCTGGTATGGCAATTGGCGGTATCTTTGGGGGCTGGGCCTGCGACCGCTTTGGCAGGGTCAGAATAGTTGTAATTTCAATTTTAACCTTTTCAGTTTTGACCTGTGGCTTGGGCTTTACGCAAAGCTTTATGCAGTTTGGTATTCTGCGTTTTTTTGCTTCACTAGGTCTAGGTTCTCTTTACATCGCCTGTAATACTTTAATGGCAGAATATGTTCCTACCCGATACCGCACTACTGTATTAGGTACCTTACAAGCTGGCTGGACAGTGGGTTATATTGTAGCAACTTTGCTAGCCGGCTGGATTATTCCTGATCATGGATGGCGCATGCTGTTTTATGTTGCCATTATTCCAATTGCTATCGCTATCTTTATGCACATTCTGGTTCCAGAACCGGAAGCCTGGCAACAATCTCGCTTGAATAAAGCGGTAAATAATCATCACCAGAAAAAAGAGTCAGCCTTTAAACTTATTTTCCAGGACAAACGTAACCGCAATATGTTTATACTCTGGGCACTTACAGCCGGCTTCCTTCAGTTTGGCTACTATGGCGTAAATAACTGGATGCCTTCTTATCTGGAAAGTGAACTTGGAATGAAGTTCAAAGAAATGACTGCTTATATGGTAGGAACTTATACTGCAATGATTCTAGGTAAAGTTCTTGCAGGTTATATGGCGGATAAACTGGGTCGCCGCTTTACCTATGCTTTTGGTGCTATAGGAACTGCTGTATTTCTACCATTAATTGTATTTTATAATTCACCAGAGAATATTCTGTACTTATTGATAATTTTCGGTTTTCTGTATGGCGTACCATATGGTGTAAATGCAACCTACATGACTGAAAGTTTTGCAACTGCAATTCGTGGGACGGCAATTGGAGGAGCATATAATGTCGGACGTCTGGGCGCAGCGATTGCTCCTGCAACTATTGGTTATCTGGCTTCTGGTGGTTCAATTGGCTTAGGCTTTGTGGTCATGGGAGCAGCCTACTTTATCTGTGGAGTTATTCCAGCTCTCTTTATCAAAGAGAAACAATATGACCCCCAGAACTCTTGAGTTCTTTTCCCCAATAACTGGCCAAAAACCAGTTATTGGAATTTCTTTTATATAAAAAATCCGAATCTAAAACATATATAGATTTAATAGTTTCTAAATATATTCAACTCAGCCTTTTAAAAGAGTTTTAGATACAGTTCTCTGCATTTATTTTTCCTGTTCACCTTTATAGTGAAAAGATAGTTTATTTTAGCATCTCAATTATGTGCTATTCAGTAGAGAGTTGCCTTTTTACAAATAACAAATTAATATATCGCTAAGCGAAATGGTGTTTCTAATTATGGAAAATATAGAAAGAGAATCAATGGAGTTTGACGTAGTGATCGTTGGTGCAGGACCTGCAGGTCTTTCAGCTGCGATCCGCATCCGTCAACTGGCGATTGAAAACAACCTACCCGATCTTTCCGTTTGTGTCGTCGAAAAAGGTTCCG
>Ga0209023_10000240_pt1 | contig 92319 bp, 93 predicted proteins | sample LakOneMetagenome_FD_187468 | JGI IMG/M metagenome (GOLD analysis project Ga0209023, IMG submission 187468) | Freshwater and sediment microbial communities from Lake Erie, Canada (SPAdes) (version 2) | ecosystem: Environmental > Aquatic > Freshwater > Lentic | place: Lake Erie, Canada... | reverse complement strand
CAGCATCGGCAGCGCGATGATCGCCGTTTCGACGAAGAAGCCTTGCGTCGGCCCCACCGGAATGGTTTTACGCAGGAAGCCATAGAGGCAGAAGGTCGAGGCGAGCAGCAGCCCGAGCCACGGAAACACCCCCGCCGCCACCGTCTGCACCAGCACGGCGATCACCGCCAGCACCAGCGCCACGATCTGCGGCCTGGTGAAGCGCTCACCCAGGAAGAGATAGCCCATCACCACATTGAGCAGCGGGTTGATGAAATAGCCGAGGCTCGATTCAAGCGTCCGCCCCACCTCGATGGACCAGATATAGAAGCCCCAGTTGAAGACGATGAGGCCGGACGTCAGCGCCAGCGTGGCCAGCATGCGCGGGTTCGTCACCGCCTTCATCACATCGCGCCATTGGCCGAGATAGCACACGAGGCCGAAGGCGATGGGAAGCGACCACAGGCCCCGGTGCACGGCGATCTCAACCGGCGTGATATGGCGCATGAGGCCAAAATAAAACGCCATGCCGCCCCACACGAGATGGGCGAGGACGGCCAGCAGCACGCCCTTTTCGGACTCTGTCATCGAACGGGCGGGCACGGCGGCTTCTGGAATGGCGGACATGGCAAGCGCATAGGCTTTGGCACAGCTCGCCGCAAACCCCGGCTTGTCATGTCACGCATGAGCGGCCCGCATGTCAGTCGCCCTCAACGCCCTCATGCAGCAGCTTGTAGATGATCGCGTCCGACAGCGCCTGAAAGGAGGCATCGACGATATTGGGCGAAACCCCCACGGTGAACCAGCGGTTGCCCTTCCCATCGCGGCTTTCGATCAGCACGCGTGTCGTCGCGCCCGTGCCGCCATTCAGGATGCGCACCTTGAAATCGGCCAGTTCCATGTCCTCGATGAAGCGCTGGAAACGTCCAAGGTCCTTCCGCAGCGCCACGTCGAGCGCGTTTACCGGGCCGTTGCCCTCGCCCGCGTTGAGGAAGGTTTCGTCTCCCACCTTCACCTTCACCACGGCCTCGGACACCATCTCCTTCTCGCGCTCTTCCACGATCACGCGGAAGGACACGACGTCGAAATAATGCGGCACGGAGCCCAGCGTACGCCTCGCCAGAAGTTCGAACGAGGCATCGGCCCCGTCATAGGCATAGCCCTGCGCCTCGCGCTCCTTCACATCGCGGAGCAGCGCATCGAGGCGCGGATCGTCCTTCGCCACGGCCATGCCGATCCGCTGCAATTCGGCGATGAGGTTCGATTTCCCTGCCTGGTCCGACACCAGCATGCGCCTGCGGTTGCCCACACTTTCGGGCGTCACATGCTCATAGGTCTCGGGCTCTTTCAGAATGGCCGAGGCGTGGATACCCGCCTTGGTGGCAAAAGCGCTCTTGCCCACATAGGGCGCCTGCGCCAGCGGCGCGCGGTTCAAAAGTTCATCGAAGCTGCGTGACACATGGGTGATCTGCTCCAGCCTTTCGGCTGAAACGCCCGTCTCGAAGCGTTCACGGAACGAGGGCTTCAGCACCAGCGTGGGGATGATCGAGATCAGATTGGCGTTGCCGCAGCGCTCGCCGATGCCGTTCAGCGTGCCCTGGATCTGCCGCACCCCCTCCTCCACCGCGGCCAGCGAATTGGCCACCGCCTGCTCGGTGTCATTGTGCGCGTGGATGCCGAGATGTGCGCCCGGCACGGATTTCATCACGGTACGGACGATGGCGCGGATTTCGGACGGAAGTGTGCCGCCATTGGTGTCGCACAGCACCACCCAGCGCGCGCCCGAGTCATAGGCCGCCTTGGCGCAGGCCAGCGCATAATCGGGATTGGCCTTGAAGCCGTCGAAGAAATGCTCGCAGTCGATCAGCACTTCCTTTCCAGCCGCGCGCCCCGCCTCCACCGTCTGGCGGATTGAGTCGAGATTTTCCTCATTCGTGCAGCCCAGCGCCACACGCACGTGATAGTCCCATGACTTGGCCACGAAACAGACGGCCTTCGCCTTCGCGCCAAGGATCTGCTGCAATCCCGCATCGTTCGAGACGGAGCGGCCCGGCCGCTTGGTCATGCCGAAGGCCGTGAAGGTGGCGCGCGTCTTCCGTTCCTCGGCGAACAGCGCCGTATCGGTGGGATTGCCGCCGGGAAAGCCGCCCTCGATATAATCGATGCCAAGCTGGTCCAGCAGCTCCATCACCACAAGCTTGTCATCCACCGAGAAATCCACCCCCGGCGTCTGCTGCCCATCGCGCAGCGTGGTATCGAAGAGATAGAGACGTTCCATGATTACTTTCTTTTCCCGGGACGCATCAGACCAGTCCCTTCCAGTGCAGCAGCAGATAGACGGCCAACCCGATCACGATGAACTTCAGCGCGATATAGCCCAGCCAGCGCTTGGGAAACGGCAGGCTGTCGTGCCAGGGCTTGTTCTTGTCATCCATTGAAACCTCCATGGCGCATATGCCTCCCTCCCCGCGTTGCAGGGAGCGAAGAGACGCCTCCCCTGCTTCTCCCTCCCCGCCTTGCGGGGAGGGTTGGGGTGGGGCGGCGGGGCGGGAGATCATTCTGCCGGGAACCCCACCCGTCTCGCGCTGACGCGCGATCCACCCTCCCCATGCTCACGCATGGAGAGGGAGAAAGAGCAGAGGTGCCGCTCATCGCTTCACCTCCCAGCTGGTGGTGCCATCCTTGTTGTCCTTGATGGCAATGCCCATCCCTGCGAGTTCATCGCGGATGCGGTCGCTCTTCGCCCAGTTCTTCGCCTTGCGCGCTTCGAGGCGGGCGGCGATCAGGACCTGAATCTCAACTTCATTCTCCTCATTTTCTTCACCCACTGGCTGTGAATCGAAATGAGCATTTTGAATGTCGTGCAAACTCATCAGCCCGAGAAGCTTGAGATTGGCAAAAAGTTTTTGTGCATCCAGAGGATCTTTACCTCTGGCCAGCTCATGCAAATGCTTTAGCACGTCCGAAAAGTTCAAGTCGTCGGACAATGCCTCAACAACGGCGGAAGTAGGCTGCAAGCCGTTGTAATACTCCATATTCGTGTCACCGCTACTCAACGAGGCTCTGACGGAATGATGGAATTTTTCGATGTTATTGCGACTCTCTTCAAGCGACGATGCTGTCCAATCAATAGGCTGTCTGTAGTGAGTACGCAGCATATTGAAACGCACAACCTCACCCGGCCAATCCGCAAGCACCTCACGGATGGTCCGGAAATTCCCCAGGCTCTTGGACATCTTCTGCCCTTCCACCTGCAGGAAGCCGTTGTGCATCCACGTCCTGGCCATCACCGGCGTTCCAAACGCGCAGCGGCTTTGGGCGATTTCGTTTTCGTGATGCGGGAAGATCAGGTCCAGACCGCCGCCGTGGATGTCGAAGACCTCACCCAGATAGCGGCTGCTCATCGCCGAGCATTCGATGTGCCAGCCGGGGCGGCCCCTTCCCCACGGGCTGTCCCAGCCGGGCTCCTCGGGGCTTGAGAGTTTCCACAGCACGAAGTCCGCCGCATCGCGCTTGTGCGCATCAACCGCCACGCGCGCGCCCGCCTGCTGGTCTTCCAGCCGCCGCTGCGACAGCGCGCCATAGTCGGGCATCGAGGGCACGCTGAACAAAACCTCGCCTTCCGCCTGATAGGCGTGACCGCGCGCGATCAGCACACGGATCATCTCGATCATGCCGGGGATATTGTCAGTGGCGCGCGGCTGCACGGTGGGGTCAAGGCAGCCCAGAGCCTTCACATCAGCGAAAAACTGGCCGGCCGTCTTTTCCGTCACGTTGCGGATGGCATCGTTCAGCAGCAGATCGGGAAAATCGCGCAAGGCCCGTGCGTTGATCTTGTCGTCCACATCGGTGATGTTGCGCACGTATGTCACATGTTTCTCGCCATAGAGATGGCGCAGCAGCCGGAACAGCACGTCGAACACGATCACCGGCCGGGCATTGCCGATATGGGCAAAGTCGTAAACGGTGGGCCCGCACACATACATGCGCACCCGCTCCGGATCGAGCGGCTCGAACTCTTCCTTCTGGCGCGTCAGTGTGTTGTAGAGGCGAAGCGGCATGAAATGGTCCTCGGGGGCGCTTGCCGGCCCGGGGGTCGCTTCATCTGAGTTTAGGTCAAGCGGCGCCCTGCCAGCGGTTTTCGGCTAGCTGCAAATAATAATGCTGCAAATCGCAGCTTTGGCGCGGGCGGTCGTCATTGCGCGCGCACCATGCGTCAGCGGCGATTTTCCGTCAAGCCTTAAGCAAAAGCAGGGTTGCCATGCCGTTTCCACCCTGTTCCCGCCGCCGCCCGCCCGCTATCCAAGGCCGGGGAGTGACTCGCGGGAACGTGGCCGGGCAACAGCAGCAGATCGGGCGGGCGGCATTGTGGATGGCGGGCTGGCTGACGGCCACGCTCTCGACCACCGTGGCGGGGCGTGAGCTGACCCACGCCATGTCGGTGTTCGAGCTGATGATGTTCCGGAGCGTCATCGCCACGCTGATCCTCCTGCCCTTCGTGCTGGCCAATGGGGGCTTGAGGCCAAGGCTGTCGCAGCTGAAGCTCCATGCCATCCGCAACACGCTCCATTATGGCGGGCAATATGCGTGGTTCTCGGCTATCATGCTGATCCCTTTGGCCGAGGTGATCGCCATCGAATTCACCCTGCCGCTGTGGATCGCCATTCTGGCCACGGCTTTCCTTGGCGAGCGGATGACGGCCCCCAAAATCTTCGCCCTCGTGGTGGGCTTCACGGGCGTGCTGATGATCGTCAAGCCCGGCCACACGGCGGATGCGGGCCATGCCGTGGCGCTGGCGGCGGCCCTCCTCTTCGCCTGCACCGTGACGCTGACCAAATACATTACCAGGCGCGATACGGCGCTCACCGTCATCTTCATGATGTTCAGCATGCAGAGCATTCTGGGCGCCATCCCCACCTATCTCACGTGGGTTTCACCGCCCATGGCCGTCTGGCCGTGGATCGCCGTGGTGGCGATTGCCGGCACCGTCTCGCATTATTGCCTGTCCAAGGCCATTTCGCTGGCTGACGCCACCGTCGTCATGCCCATGGATTTCCTGCGCCTGCCGCTGACCGCGCTGGTGGGCTTCTGGCTCTATTCGGAAGGGATCGATGTGTGGTCTATCATCGGCGCCATCCTCATCCTCGCCGCCAACACCATCAATCTCCTGAAAGCGCAGCGCGCATGAGCGGGGAGGACGGCAAACAGCACCGGATCGGCCTCGCCCTCGTGGCGGCCTCAGCACTGTTCTGGTCACTGTCCGGCTTCTTCACCCGGGCGATCTCGGCCGATCTCATGACCATGCTGTTCTGGGGCGGCCTCTTCTCGGGCGCCATGGTGATCCTGGTGTTCTTCCTGATGGAGCGCCGCAACGCCATCCCCATCCTGAAAAGCCTCGGGCTCTCCTCGCTGGGCGTCACCTTCTTTTCCGCCATGGGCCTCATCGCCGGCATCGGCGCCTTCCGCTACACGACGATTGCCGAAGCGATGGTGATCTATGCCACCGTGCCCTTCGTGACCGCCGGCACCGCCTGGCTTTTCCTGCGCGAGCGCTCGTCTTATGCGACGCTGGTGGCGAGTGCCGTGGCGCTCACCGGCGTCGTCATCATGCTGGTGGGAAGCGATTGGGGCGGCAGCCTTCTGGGCAAGGCCCTCGCCGTGGTAATGACGCTCTGCATGGCGCTCCTCACGACCATCATCCGGAGCGAGCAAAGCGTGCCGATGCTGCCCGCCATGGGGGCCTCCTCATGGCTGAGCGCCGCGATCTGTTTCTTCTGGGCCCACCCGATGGAGATCAGCCAGAGGGATTTCTGGCTCTGCGTCCTCTTCGGCACGGTGCAAAATGCCATGGGGCTCGTGCTCTATACGCTGGGCTCGCGCCGCATCCCGGCCTCTGAAGCAACCCTCATCGCAGCACTCGAAGTGCCCCTCACGCCCTTCTGGGTGTGGCTCATCTTCAGCGAAACCCCCAGCATCTGGACGCTGGTGGGCGGAACCATCGTGTTCGCCGCCCTCCTCGGCTATATGCTGAGGGAGTTCCGCCGCCCGCGGGCCAGGGTCTGATGGCCGAAGACCGCAGATCGCACCGCATCGGCCTCATCCTGGTGGCGCTTTGCGCGCTGTTCTGGTCTTCGGCGGGGCTGTTCACCCGCTTCATCAGCGCCGACCTGATGACCATGCTGTTCTGGCGCGGCATCTTTTCCGGCACGGCGGTGTTCCTGCTGTTTTTCGCACTCGAACGCGGCAACGCGCTGGCCATCCTCAAGCGCATGCGGCTGCCGTCGCTCGGCGTCGCGTTCTTTTCCGCCATGGGCATGGTCACGGGGATCGGCGCCTACCGCTTCACGACCGTGGCCGATGCCATGGTGATCTACGCCACAGTGCCCTTCGTCACGGCGGGCATGGCCTATCTCCTGCTGGGCGAAAAACCCACGCGCTCGACGCTCATTGCCGCCGCGGTGGCGCTGGTCGGCGTGGCGATCATGCTGTGGGGCAGCCCATGGGGCGGCAGCCTGATCGGCAAGGGGCTGGCGGTGCTGATGACGCTCAGCATGGCGAGCTTCACCACCATCATGCGCGGCAACCGCGATGTACCGATGCTCCCCGCCATGGGCGCGTCCGCGTGGCTCTGTTCGGCCTTCTGCTTTTTCCTGGCGCATCCTTTCAGGATCAGCGGACAGGATTTCTGGCTCTCCGCCGCCTTCGGCGTCATTCAGAACGCCATGGGGCTGGCGCTTTATACCTTCGGCTCGCGCCGCGTACCCGCGGCGGAAGCCACCTTGCTCGCCGCCCTGGAAGTGCCCTTCACGCCCTTCTGGGTGTGGCTCGTCCTTGGCGAAACGCCCGATACGGCAACGCTAATCGGCGGCGCCATCGTGCTCTCCGCCCTGTTCGGCCATATCCTGATGGAGTTCCGGGGCAACCGCCAGGCCGACCCGGAACCGTTCCGCGCCGGCTAAGCTTTGACGGTCGACGCGCTCTGCCCGAACAGCACCTTGCGCTCCTCATCCGTCATCGGCTTCGAATAGGAAGGGGCGACACCATTGTAGGCGCGCTCCACCGCGGGCCTCGCCTTCACGCGCTCGAACCAGCGCTTAAGATGGGGAAACTCGTCAAGGTTCTGCTTGTGGCTCTGGTGCGGCACGATCCACGGATAGCTCGCCATGTCGGCGATCGAATAATCGCCCGCGATATAATCGCGGTCGGCCAGCCGCTTGTTCAGCACGCCATAGAGACGGCTCGTTTCCTTGGTGTAGCGCTCGATGGCATAGGGAATTTTCTCCGGCGCATAGGCGTTGAAATGCCCGTTCTGCCCCGCCATCGGCCCGAGGCCCCCCATCTGCCAGAACAGCCATTGCAGCGTTTCAAACCGCCCGCGCAGGTCCTTGGGGAGAAACTTGCCGGTCTTCTCCGCGAGATAGACGAGGATCGCGCCCGATTCGAACACCGACAGCGGCGCCCCGCCATCGGCAGGCGCGTTGTCGACAATGGCCGGCATGCGGTTGTTGGGCGAAATCTTGAGGAAGTCCGGCTTGAACTGATCGCCCTTGCCGATATCCACCGGCACGATCTTGTGCGGCAGCCCGGTTTCTTCGAGGAATATCATGATCTTGTGGCCGTTGGGCGTTGGCCAGCAATAGAGGTCGATCATCCCATGCACTCCAATCTGTAATCCCTGAGGACACAGATTTAGGAACGCCGGGGATGATCGTCCAGTTCCAAAAACGCAAGGCTACTCCGCCGCTTCGGCAGCCTCGTCGTCATCCACTTTGGGGCGCGAGGCCAGTTCCTTCTTGATCTCCTCGGCCACGAGGAAGGCCAGCTCCAGCGCCTGCGTGGCGTTGAGGCGGGGATCGCAGAAGGTGTGATAGCGGTCGTTCAGGTCTTCATCACGAAGCGCCCGCACGCCACCAGTGCATTCCGTCACGTCCTTGCCCGTCATCTCCACATGGATGCCGCCGGCATGCGTACCTTCCGCCTGGTGCACGCTCATGAAGCGGCGCACTTCCGCGAGGATCGCCTCGAAGGGGCGCGTCTTGTAGCCGCTCGTCGCCTTGATGGTGTTGCCGTGCATGGGATCGCACGACCACACGACGACGCGGCCTTCCCGCTTCACCGCGCGGATCAGTTCCGGCAGATGCTTTTCCACCTTGTCAGCGCCGAAGCGGGCGATCAGCGTCAGCCGCCCCGGCTCGTTGTCGGGGTTCAGCTTGTCGATCAGCCGGATCAGGTCATCGGCTTTGAGCGAGGGGCCGCATTTGAGGCCGATCGGGTTCTTGATGCCGCGGCAGAACTACACATGCGCGTGGTCGGCCTGGCGCGTCCGGTCGCCGATCCACAGCATGTGGCCGGACGTGGCGTACCAGTCGCCGCTGGTTGAATCGACACGCGTCAGCGCCTCCTCATAGCCCAGAAGCAGCGCCTCATGGCTGGTGAAGAAATCGGTGGAGCGGAGCTGCGGCGCCGTGTCGGCATTGATGCCGCACGCCCGCATGAAGCCCAAGGCCTCGGTGATTCGGTCGGAGAGTTCCTGATAGCGCTCGAAGGCGGGCGAATCCTTGAGATAGCCAAGCGTCCACTTGTGCACATGCTCGAGGTTCGCATAGCCGCCCTGGGCGAAGGCGCGCAGCAGGTTCAGCGTCGCCGCCGATTGCCGGTACGCCATGATCTGCCGTTCGGGGTCGGGTTGACGCGCCGTCAGCGTGGCGTCGGCACCATTCACGATGTCGCCCCGGTAGATCGGCAGTTCCTGCCCGTTCACAACTTCGGTGGGCGAGGAGCGCGGCTTGGCGAACTGCCCGGCGATCCGGCCCACCTTCACCACGGGCTGGCCGCCCGCGAAGGTCAGGACAACCGACATCTGCAGGAACACGCGGAAGAAATCCCGAATATTATCAGCGGAATGTTCGGCAAAGCTCTCAGCACAGTCGCCGCCCTGCAACAGGAAGCCCTTGCCTTCCGAAACCCTGGCCAGCTTGCGCTTCAGCTTGCGCGCCTCGCCTGCGAAAACCAGCGGCGGATAGCCCGCGAGCTGTCCCTCGACCTCGGCCAGCCGCGCCTGATCCTTGTAATCCGGCATCTGGACGACGGGCAGTTTCCGCCAGCCGTCCGGTGTCCAATTCGTAACCATCTTCTCACTCCACGGCCCATGAGACGCAGCTTTTGACTAGTCTGCACGTCCCGGCCAATTCCAAAAGGTGCGGGCTTATACACGCCTTGTCACGGCGATTCCAGCCCGCAGCCAAAGCTGCAACCGAAAGTTAAGAACGTCCGTGTAATACACAAGACCCTAACAGAGACGCGAAAAAGATACCTGCCCATGTGGAATACGATCATCAACGCGCCGTGGTACCAGTTCTACAACGTCCTCGCCGACGGCAATCCGCCAATGATTGTCAAGCTTCTGGCACTCAATACGATCGTCTTCATCCTGTTCATCGTCAGGCGGGCCAAGGGCGTCACAACCATGCCCTCGCGCACCGCCATCACCGTGCAAAGCCTGCTTCTGGTCGCCAACGGCCTCATCCTGTTTCAGGATGAAATCCAGAATTCGCTAACCCACCTCCTCTAAAGCTGCTTGAGCAACTCGCCGAAGGCCACTGCCGCCGAGCGGTAGGGCACCTGCAGCCCCACGTTCCAGTAGCGCAGCATGTCGAGCCTGATCGCCTCGCCCGTCACGGCGCAGCGCACGAACTCGCCTTCCCGCATCACCTGGAAATCGGCGTCGAGATAGCGGAGCTTCGCCTCGCGCGGCTGGGGCATCGTGGGATCATGCAGGTTCATGGCCACGCATCATAGACCCGTGGCCTGCGAATTTGAAGCACGCCACGTCCTCGGCTATGAGGGTGGCCATGACCCATGACCAGCTTCTCGACGCCTATGCCAAACTCACCGTCCGTTCGGGCCTCAACATCGCGCCCGGCCAGCAGCTTCTGATCACCGCACCGGTTGAGGCCGTGCCGCTCGTCCGCCGCATCACCGAACACGCCTATAAGGCCGGCGCCAGCCTCGTCACCACCCTGTTCAATGATGAGCAGAACACGCTGGCGCGCTTCCAATATGCCTCAGATGACAGCTTCGACACCGCATCGGGCTGGCTGTTCGATGGCATGGCTGCGGCCTTCAAGGGCAATGCCGCGCGCCTTGCCATCATCGGCGAAGACCCTGCCCTTTTGGCCGCCATTGATCCCGAAAAGGTCAGCCGCGCCAACCGGGCGCGCTCCAAGGCCTATCGCCCGGCGCTGGAGCTGATTTCGAGCTTTGCCATCAACTGGAACATCATCGCCTATGCCACGCCCTCATGGGCCAAGTCCGCGTTCCCGCAATTGCCGCCTGATGAGGCGCTGGCGAAACTCTGGTCGGCGATCTTCAAATGCACCCGCGCCGACCTGCCCGATCCCGTCGGCGCCTGGGCGGCGCACTCCAAAGCCCTCCGTGAACGGACGGATTTTCTCAATGCCCGGCGCTATTCCGCTCTGAAGTATAGTGGCCCCGGCACCGATCTGGTGATCGGCCTCGTCGAGGACCATGAGTGGAAAGGCGGCGCGTCGATGGCGCGCAACGGCATTATCTGCAATCCCAACATTCCCTCGGAAGAGGTCTTCACCATGCCGCACCGCGAGCGCGTGGATGGCCGCGTGCGCGCCACCAAGCCGCTCTCCTATCAGGGCACCTTCATCGACGGCATCCGCGTGCGCTTCGAAAAAGGCCGGATCGTCGAGGCCCATGCGGAGAAGGGTGCCGACGTGTTCCAGAAGATGATCGCCACCGATGAAGGCGCTGCGCGCCTCGGCGAAGTGGCGCTGGTGCCCCACTCCTCGCCCATCTCGGCTTCCGGAATCGTCTTCAACGAAACCCTCTTCGATGAAAACGCCGCCAGCCACATCGCCGTGGGCCAGGCCTATATGGACAACATGAAGGGCGCCGCTGCCATGACGCCCGAAGAGCGCCTCGCGAAGGGCATGAACGCCAGCCTCATCCACGTCGACTGGATGATCGGCTCCGGCGACATCGACATCGACGGCATCCTCCCCAACGGCAAACCCGAACCCCTGATGCGCAAGGGCGAGTGGGCGAAGTAGCGGCAGCGGTCCGGTTATGAATTTCAATCAGGCCACGCTCCCCGCGCATGATCTTCAGGCGTCGATTTCTTTCTATGAGACTTTGGGGCTGATCTTGATCGTCCGTACCGATGACTACGCGCGGTTTGAATTGCCGGATGGCGAGGCAACACTGTCTCTCGCACGCAGCGAGGCTCAGGAGCGCGGTGCAGCTTCGGACATTCACATCTACTTTGAATGCGACGATCTCGACGCCCGCTATGTTGCGTTGACAGCGAAAGGCGTGGCGTTCGAGAGCGCACCGGAAGACAAGCCTTGGCTCTGGCGCGAAGCCTGGGCGCGCGACCCTTCCGGTAACTCCATCTGCCTCTATCGCGCCGGAAAAAACCGCAAAAATCCGCCGTGGCGGATTGTAGATTAGCTTGTCTATCTCCCTCCCCGAGTTTCGGGGTGGGCCGGGGTGGGGCGGCGAGGTGCGAAATCATCCTGCCGAGAGCCCCACCCGTCTCGCGCTTCGCGCGATCCACCCTCCCCATGCTTGCGCATGGAGAGGGAGAAAATCTTCCCTTGACATCCCATGATTTTATTCCTATATGTTCTCCCGTTCCGCCCCATTAGGGGTCCTGCTCATGACGGTGAGCCTGGATGGGGTGGAATGGCAGGCTCGCGGGTGAAGGATAACGTGTCCTTCACTCCCGGGGGCGGCCGGAGAACCCCGGGGATAACAACGATCCCCGTGCCTTGAGGCAGCTAGGCAGTCCCAGGCGGACAGAGCCGAAGCGTTCTCCGATACCGCGAAGAAGTCCTGCCGGAGGCGGGCGCTGCTCAGCGCTCCACCGCTGGTCCCAAAAGGATCAGCACACGCGCGCCGGGCAGCGCCCGCGCCGTCCCTTCCCTTGGGGGCTCACATGCCACCCCCGCAAAGGATCACGCACGCCCGCTGTTTGAAAAGTTCAGACCTCTCAGAACAGCGACCCCTGCTTCGGGCCGCTATCCTCTTTCGCCTTCACCGTGCCATCGGCGAATTCGATCTCCAGCGCCTGCCCCCGCTTCACTCCCGCCGCCTGATGGATGGGCTGGCCCTTGCCATCACGCACCAGCGCGAAGCCGCGTTGCAGGACGGATTTGTAGGAGAGCGTGCCCAGCAATTTCCCCTGCGCATCGAGCGCCTGCCGTCTCCGCTCCAGCACAACCCGCACCGCCCGCCCCGCCGTGCGTGACAGGCGCTCGAGCGACTCGGACGCCCGCGCGATCTGCTGCTGCTGCGGTTTCAGGGACAGCCGCCCCGCCACCCGCTCGAAGCCAGAGCGGTGAAGCTGCGTATTGGCCCTGAGCGCCTGCACCAGACGCCCCGCCGCCGCATCATGGCGCTGGCGGGCAAGCGCCAGGATTTCATCGGGCTTGGGGAGCGCCCGCGCCAGGTTGCGCACCGTGCGCTTCCTGTCCTCAAGCCCCCGCCACAATCCGCCCGACAGGCGCGCGTCAAGCTTCGCGACACGCTCCACAAGCTCCGCCCGCACCGGCACCGCATGCTCCGCCGCCGCCGTCGGCGTTGGCGCCCGCAGATCCGACACGAAATCGATGAGCGTCGTATCGGTTTCATGGCCCACGGCGGAGATCAGCGGAATGGCACTCGCCGCCACGGCGCGCACCACGATCTCCTCGTTGAAGCTCCACAAATCCTCGAGCGACCCGCCGCCCCGCGCCACGATCAGCACATCGGGCTTGCGCGCCATCGCATTGAAGCCCGCGATCGCCGCCGCCACCTCCGCCGCCGCCGTCTCGCCCTGAACCCGCACCGGCCACACCATCACATGGCGGGGAAAGCGGTCACTAAGGCGATGGAGAATATCGCGGATCACAGCGCCCGTCGGCGATGTCACCACGCCGATCACGCGCGGCAGATAGGGAATGGGCTTCTTGCGCGCCGGATCGAACAGGCCCTCGGCGGCAAGTTTTTTCTTGCGCTCTTCGAGCAGCGCCATCAGCGCGCCGATGCCCGCCGGCTCCACAGTCTCGATCACGATCTGGTAGGAGGATTTGCCGGGATAGGAGGTGATCTTGCCGGTGGCGATGACCTCAAGCCCCTCCTGCAGCTTGCCGCGCAGCTTCGAGAAAGTGCCGCGCCACACCACGGCGTCGAGCTTCGCGCCCTCATCCTTGATCGAGAAATAGCAATGGCCAGAGGAGTGCGGTCCGCGGAAGCCCGAAATCTCGCCCCTCACCCGCACATGGCCAAAGCGGTCTTCCAGCGTGCGCTTCAGCGCATGGGAAATCTCGCTCACCGAATATTCGGCGAGGTTGGGCTGCTTCCCTTCAAGAATTTCGCCGGTTTCGGGATCGTGGTCCCAGGCCTGTGACATGGTTCAAATCGTCTCTTTGATTCCCGCCCATCAAATGCGAGAAGGCGCGCAAAGGCAAGGATGGCCCTGATGAACATATTGCTGATCGGCGGCGGCGGCCGCGAACATGCCCTCGCCTGGGCGATCTCGAAAAGCCCTTTGTGCGGCAAGCTCTATTGCGCGCCGGGAAATCCCGGCATCGCCGAAGTGGCGGAACTCGCGGACGTAGAAGTCACCGGCCACGCCGCCATCATCGATTTTTGCCGGGCAAAGAACATCGGCTTCGTCGTCGTGGGGCCGGAAGCGCCGCTCGTCGCAGGGCTCGGCGATGATCTGCGGAGCGCCGGCATCAAGGTATTTGGGCCCTCGAAATTCGCCGCCCAGCTTGAAGGCTCCAAGGGCTTCACCAAGGACATTTGCGCCAGGTACAATATCCCCACCGCCGCCTATGGCCGCTTCCGCGATGAGGCATCGGCACGCGCCTATCTCGAGAAACACGGGGCACCCATCGTCATCAAGGCGGACGGGCTGGCGGCGGGAAAGGGCGTCACCGTCGCCATGACGATGGACGAGGCCAGTGCCGCGATTGCCGATATTTTCTCCGGCCGCTTCGGCGGCGCTGAATGCGTGATCGAGGAATTCCTCGAAGGCGAGGAAGCAAGCTTCTTCGTGCTGACCGATGGCGTCCACGCGCTGCCGCTTGCAACCGCGCAGGATCACAAGCGCGTCGGCGATGGCGACACCGGCCCCAACACCGGCGGCATGGGCGCCTATTCCCCCGCCCCCTGCATGACGGAGGCTCTCTGTGCCGAGGCGCTTGAAAAAATCGTCAAGCCCACCATCCGCGCGCTGGCCGAAATGGGTCATCCCTATACGGGCGTTCTCTATGCGGGCCTCATTCTCACAAAAGAAGGCCCCAAGCTCATCGAATACAATGCCCGCTTCGGCGATCCCGAATGCCAGGTGCTGATGATGCGGCTTGAGGATGATGTGGTGCCGCTGCTTCTCACCTGCGCCGATGGAACACTCGATAAAATCTCCGCGCGCTGGAGCCCCAAGGTGGCGCTCACCGTCGTCATGTGCGCCAGGGGCTATCCCGGCGATGTCGTGAAAGGCACGCCGATCAACGGCCTGAAGGAAGCCGCCTCGGACGGCGTCGAGATATTCCACGCCGGAACAGCGATGAAAGCTGGCCAGCTCGTCGCCAATGGGGGCCGCGTCCTCAATGTCACCGCGCTCGGACGCACCGTGAAGGAGGCGCAGCAGCGCGCCTATGCCGCTGTTGACAGGATCGACTGGCCGCAAGGCTTCTGCCGCCGGGATATCGGCTGGCGGGCGCTGTGAAGCGGCGCTAGACTTTCACCCATGCCGCTTGACCGCCAGACAGAATTTTCCGGCACCACCACAGCCGATCTTCCCGTTGCTCCGCTGACGGACTATCTGGCGCGGGCGCTGCCCGGCTTTGCGGGGCCTCTCATCGTGAGCCGCTTCAAGGGCGGGCAGTCCAATCCCACCTACAAGCTCGAAACCCCGGCCACGGCTTATGTGCTGCGCCGCAAGCCCTTCGGGCCTCTGCTCCCTTCCGCGCATGCCATCGAGCGCGAATACCGCATCACCTCGGCTCTTCACGCGCAAGGCTTTCCGGTGCCAAAGCCGCATCTCCTCTGCGAAGATGCTTCCATCATCGGCGCAGCCTTCTATGTCATGGATTTCGCCCGGGGCCGCGTCGTCTGGGAGCCTTATGCGCCGGGCTTTTCGCCTGAAGACCGTGCGGCCCTCTTCTCCTCTCTCAACAGCACCATCGCGGCGCTGCACGGCATTGACATCACTGCGGCGGGCCTCGCGGATTTCGGCAAGCCGCAAGGCTATGTGGCGCGGCAGGTGAAGCGCTGGAGCGAACAATACCGCGCCTCCGAAACCCAAAAAGTCCCCGCCATGGACCGTCTGATCGCCTGGCTGCCGGACGCCTGCCCGAAAGACGGCGCCTCCGCCATCGTGCATGGCGATTTCCGCCTCGACAACTGCATCATCCACGCGGCCGAACCAGAGGTCATCGCGGTGCTGGACTGGGAACTCGCAACCCTTGGTGACCCCTTGGCCGATTTCACCTATCATCTCATGCAATGGTACATGCCCGTCTCGCAATCGGGCGCAGGCGTGGGCTCATTGATCGGTCACCTCGATGATCCCGGAATCCCGCGTGCGGAGGACTATATCGCCGCCTATTGCACAAGGCGAAGCTTGAGCGAGATTCCGCACTTCAACACCTACATGGCCTATAATTTCTTCCGTCTCGCCGCCATCTTTCAGGGCATCCTTGGCCGTGTGCGGGATGGCACCGCCGCCAATGCGCGCGCCGCCAGCATGGCCGAACAGGTGGAGCCGCTCGCCGAGACCGCGTGGGGTTTCGCCAGGAAGGCCAGCGCATGAGCGAGCCCCGCATCGGCCTGGCGCTCGGCGGCGGCAGCGCGCGCGGCCTCGCCCATATTCCCATGCTCGAGGTGTTCGACGAACTGGGCATCAGGCCGGCGCGCATGGCGGGGTGCAGCATCGGCGCCGTCATCGGTGCTGCCTATGCAGGCGGCATGACGGCGAGGGAAATCCGCGCCCGGGCGGAGCAGATTCTCAACACGCGTTTCGATGCCATGCGCTATGTCTTCGGCTCCCAGCGCACCAAGATCAGGGACATTCTGGCGCTCAAGGGCTTTGCCTCACTGCACCTCAATGCCGAGAAGCTGATCGACCTCGTGCTGCCGCACACCATACCTGCCCGGATCGAGGAGATGCCCATTCCCTTTTGCGTCGTCGCCACCGATTTCGATGCCCGGCAGGAGCGCGTCTTTTACGAAGGAAGCCTGATCAAGGCGGTTGCCGCCTCGATTGCCATTCCGGGCGTGATCCTCGGGCCCACCTTCGATGGCCGCGTCTATGTGGATGGCGGCTGCACCAATCCGGTGCCCTTCGATCACGTGCGCGAGGGAACTGACATCGTGGTCGCCATCGATGTTACGGGCAAGCCGCAGCCGCCCGCCCGCCGCCACCATACCAACCGCGAACTGGCGCTCGGCTCATTGCTCATCATGTTCCATCAGGTGGCGATGCTGCGGCATGAAGCCAATCCGCCCGACATCTATATCGAGCCCGCGACGGAGTCCTTCCGCGCGGGAGACTTCTTCCGCCTGCAGGAGGTGTTCGAAGCCGCCCAGCCCGCCAAGGAAGAGTTGAAGCGCAAGCTCGACAGGCTGTTCAGCGCCGGTGCCTGAAGAAATCCGTCAGAAGATCGCGCGAGCGTTGCGCGCCGAAGCCGCCATAGACCTCGGGCGCATGATGGCAGGTGGGTTGCGTAAAGAAGTGAGGCCCATGCTCCACCGCCCCCATCTTGGGGTCTGCCGCGCCAAAATAAAGCCGCCGCACGCGGGCAAAGGAAATCGCCGCCGCGCACATGGCGCAGGGTTCGAGCGTGACATAGAGATCGCAAGCCGTCAGCCGTTCGGAGTTGAGGAGGCCGGCCGCGGCGCGGATCACCAGCATTTCGGCATGGGCCGTCGGGTCTTGCAGTTCCAGCGTGCGATTGCCGGCGCGCGCGAGAATCTTGCCTGACACATCGGCGATCACCGCGCCCACCGGCACCTCGCCGCGATTGGCCGCAGCTTCGGCCTCGGCGAAGGCCTGCAACATCGGCTCTGGCGGTTTCAGGATCATCATGCCACATGAGGCGAACAGCATCATCAGGTCAAGCCGGGGAAACGCCATGCGCATCGTGGGCGGAACATTCAAGGGCCGCACATTGGCAGCGCCGTCCGATCAGTCGACAAGGCCCACCTCCGACCGGGCGCGCGAGGCCGTGTTCAATATTCTGAGCCATGGCATCGACGGCTTCACGCTCGAAGGTGTAAGGGTGATGGACCTCTTCGCAGGCACGGGCGCCTTGGGGCTTGAGGCCATTTCGCGCGGCGCGCGCTTCTGCCAGTTCGTCGATGAAGGCACCGAGGCGCGAGGCCTCATCCGCCGCAATGCCGACGCGCTGGGTGTCATCGGGCAGGTCAAGATCTGGCGGCGCGATGCCACGAAGCTCGGCCCCTGCGCGCCGCAAACACCTTTCGATCTCGTCTTCGCCGATCCGCCCTATGGCAAGGGGCTGGGTGAGCGCGCGCTGGGCTCACTCGTCGAAGGCCAGTGGCTCAGCGCCAATGCGATGGCGGTTCTCGAAGAAAAGGCGGAGGTTCAAGTCGCCGAAGTGCCGGGCCTCACCCTTCTCGACATGCGCCTCTATGGCGACACGCAAGTGCGCTTCTATCGCGCCGCCTAACTCCTCCCGAACAGCCGCTCAATATCGGACAGCTTCAATTCGATGAAGGTGGGGCGGCCGTGGTTGCACTGGCCGGAATTGGGCGTCGTTTCCATCTCGCGCAGCAGCGCGTTCATTTCCTCGGGGCGCAAGGCGCGGCCGGAGCGCACCGAATGGTGGCAGGCCATGGTGGCGAGGATATGGTTGATGCGCTCCTCGATGCGGGTGGAAACGCCCTGCTCCGCCAGTTCGTCGGCCACGTCCTGCACCAGGCCCGCCACATCGCCATGGGCAAGGGCGGCCGGCACTTCGCGCACCAGCACGGCGCCTTCTCCAAAGGAGTCGACGACCAGGCCGGATTGGGCCAGAACCTCCGCCGCGCCCGCCACGCGCTCGGCCAGTACGGGATCGAGGTCGATCACCTGCGGCACCAGCAGCGGCTGCGTGGCGATGCGCCCGCCCTCACGCTCGCGCTTCAGCCGCTCATAGACGAGCCGCTCATGGGCCGCGTGCTGGTCCACCAACACCATGCCGCTTGCCGTCTGCGCCACGATGTAATTGCCGTGAAGCTGCGCCCGCGCCGCGCCAAGCGGATGATCGGCAACTGGCGTATCCTCGCCCTGCGATGGCGCGTTCAGCGGCATGTCCATCGCAAAGGCATCCTGCCGCTCGGTGAAGCCTGCTTGAGGCATCGGCCAGACGGTGGGGCGGAAACTTTCCGCCGTGGCCTGCGCCAGATGCGAATCCGCCTTCTGGCCGCTCCCCGCCAATGCCCTGCGGATTGCTGAAATGATCAGCCCGCGGAGCAGCGCGCCGTCCCTGAAACGCACTTCGGATTTCGCCGGATGCACGTTCACGTCCACGCGCTCCGGCGGACAGGTAACGAACAGCACGACGGCGGGATAGCGGCTCCGCGTCATCAGGTCGGCATAGGCACCCCGGATGGCCGAGGCCAAGAGCTTGTCGCGCACCGGCCTGCCGTTCACGAACATCCATTGCTGCGTGCTCTGAGCGCGCGACCATGTGGGAAGCCCCGCATAGCCCCTGACCCTCAAGCCCTCCCGCGTGGCATCGAAAGCTACGGCATTCTCCATGAACTCGCGGCCTGCAAGGCGGCGGATGCGTCCTTCTTCCGTGTCGCTCGCCGGCACGTCGATGAGACGGCGCTCCTCGGTCACAAAGCTGAAGCCTACAGCCGGATGGGCCATAGCGATGCGGCGCAAGGTTTCCGCGGCCTCCGCCGTTTCACCGCGATCGGTTTTCAGGAATTTCAGCCGCGCGGGCGTGGCGAAAAAGAGATCGCGCACATCCACTTCCGTACCACCGTTCAGGGCTGCGGGCCGCGTTGCACGCACCTCGCCGCCTTCAACGGCGATGCTGTGCCCCTGCGCACTCCCCCTGAGGCGGGAGGCAATCGACAGCCGCGCAATCGCTCCGATCGACGGCAGTGCTTCGCCGCGAAAACCGAAGGAGCGGATGTCGATCAGCGCATCGTCAGAAAGCTTGGAGGTGGCATGCCGCTCGACCGCCAGCGCCAGATCATCGGCATCCATGCCTGATCCGTCATCGCTCACCCGGATCAGCGTCTTGCCGCCGCCGCGGAAGGCCACATCAATCTGGGCGGCGCCGGCATCAACGGCATTTTCGACAAGCTCCTTCACCACGCTGGCGGGGCGTTCGATCACCTCGCCTGCCGCGATACGGTTGATGGTGCCTTCGGAGAGCTTGTGGATTCGCATGGCGGCGATCATAGCCGCCAGCCCCAACGGGTGCGAGTCGTCAGCCGTCGGAGAAGATGTTGCCGATATTCCTGATGGTGCCGTAGTTCGGGTTCTGCTGGCGCTTCTTGGCGAGATAGATGGCCTTCAGTTCGGCATCCAGTTCACCCTGGGTCTTGGGCGTACCGTCGGGCTTGGTCTTGGAAATGCCGTTCCGTTCATAAACATCGCCCTGAACTGCGGGCACGGCGGCGACAGTTGACGGCAAGGCGGTGGTCTTGGCCGCAGGTGCAGTGACCGGCTGCTGGGCAGCATAGGTGGCGGCTTCGCCCGGAGGATGAAGCTGCAAATCCGGCGGCATCGTCAAGTCGGGATGGGCCTGTGCCGTTTTCACGCTTTGGCTGTCATCTCCCAGCAGATTCGAGGTCGTCAGGCTGCTGCAGCCACCCAAGGCGACTGCCACCATACCGGCCACAAACATCGGGGCAAATTTCATCAGTCCGCAACTCCAACGGCGAATTCTTATAAATTCGCCCGAAATTCAGGCATTTCCGTGACGGGGCCGCCCAACTGGAAAGCCAAGAGACTCATACAGCAGCAACCCCACCCCCGCAACGATGGCCACGTCAGCCAGGTTGAACACGTACCAGCTGAAATCTCCCACGTGGAAATGGAAGAAATCCGCCACCGCCCCGTGCACGGCGCGATCCAGCGCATTGGAGAGCGCGCCGCCAATGATCAGTCCCAGCGCGGCCGACGTAAAAACCTTGGACGCCCGGTTGGCCCACAGCCACAGCGCCGCCGTGACCAGAAGGCTCAAGGCGATCAGCAGCCCCTGCGCATGGGTGCGGAACAGGCCGTAGGAAATGCCGTAATTCCACGTCAGCACCAGCTCGAAGAAGGACGTGAGCGCGATGGGCTGCCGGTCGCCAATTCCCACCACATCCAGCATCCACCATTTATGCGTCTGGTCGAGGCCGAAGGCCAGGGCCGCCAGCGCCAGCACAAGGGGTGCACGGGCGCTCCACAGCTTCAGCATGCTCACACCGTCTTCCCAAATCGGTGCTCCCATTCCCGCACCGCCTCGGCATCGCGGGGCGTGATGTCGGGGAACTGCGCGTCACTTCCGACCTCGGGCGTGATCTTCCACGACCTGGCGCAGCGTTTGCCTTGGGCAGGCTTGAACACCACGGCTACGCCCGGCACGGCATCGAGCCGGAAGGCGTCCGCCGGGCCTTCGCCCTCTTTCAGCGCCGCGCCCGAGGTGATGGAAATTTCTGCTAGATCCACGCCTTGCAGCGCCTCCCGGAGTGCGGAATCAGTCACATAGACATCGGGGGCTGCTTCGAGTGCGGAGCCGATGGTCTTCTTCACCTGCCGCTCGATTTCGAGCGCACCTGTCACCACAGAGCGGACGCTACGGATTTTCTCCCATTTCTCGGCAAGCGCAGGGTTCGCCCACTCATCGGGCGTGCGGGCGAATTGCATGACATGCACGGAAGAGCCTTCGCCATTGAAGCGCGACAGCCACACCTCCTCCATGGTGAAGGTCAGGATCGGCGCCCACCAGGTGGTAAGGCAATGGAAAAGCTGATCCAGCACCGTGCGGCAGGCCCGGCGGCGGTTGCTCGACCACGGATCGCAATAAAGCGAATCCTTCCTGATATCGAAATAGAAGGCCGACAGGTCCACCGTCATGAAATTGGTGAGCAGCGCGAAGAGGCGCTTGTAGTCGAACACCTCGTAAGCCGCGCGCACCTGTCCTTCCAACTCATGCAGGCGGTGCAGGATGTAGCGCTCCAGCTCCGGCATGTCCTTGTAATAGACAGTTTCCCAGTCCTTGAGGCCATCGAGCGAGCCCAGAATATAGCGCATGGTGTTGCGGAGCTTCCGGTACGCTTCGATGTTGGTCTTGAGAACCTCAGGCCCAAGCCGCAGGTCTTCCGCATAGTCGGCGGAGGCCACCCACAGGCGCAGGATGTCGGCGCCCGATTGCTTGATGACTTCCTGCGGCGTCACGATGTTGCCGAGCGATTTCGACATCTTCCGCCCGTCCTCGGCCACCACGAAGCCATGGGTGAGCACAGCGTCATAAGGCGCGCGGCCCCTGGTGCCGCAGGCCTCAAGCAGCGAGGAATGGAACCAGCCGCGATGCTGGTCCGAACCTTCGAGATAGATATCCGCCGGCCATTTGAGATCAGGGCGCTGTTCCAGCACGAAGGCATGGGTCGAGCCTGAATCGAACCAGACATCAAGAATGTCGCGGACCTGCTCCCACTCCTGCGAATTGTAATCCCCACCGAGGAATTTGGTGGCCGCACCTTCGGCGAACCAGGCATCGGCACCCTCTTGCGAGAATGCGTCAACGATCCGCTGGTTCACCTTTGGATCATTGAGGATTTTGCCCGTGTCCTTGTTCACGAAGATGGCGATGGGAACGCCCCATGCGCGCTGGCGGGAGATCACCCAATCCGGCCGCTGCTCGATCATGGCGCGGATGCGGTTCTGCCCTGAAGGCGGGAAGAAGGCGGTATCGTCGATGGCCTTGAGCGCGATCTCGCGCAGGTCCTTGGCCTCCATGGAGATGAACCATTGCGGCGTGTTGCGGAAGATGATCGGCTTCTTGGAACGCCAGCTGTGGGGATATTGGTGCTTCAGGCGGCTCCGGCCGATCAGCATGCCTGCATCGATCAGGGCCTTGATGACCGCCTCGTTGGCGTCGCCCTTCTCGCCCTTGGCCGTGATCACGGTGCGGCCCTCGAAACCGGGTGCCTCCTTGGTCATCACACCATCAGCATTGACGGTGAAAGGGATGACAGGAGAGATTCCACGGTCTCTCAACATTGCCTCGGAGGCAGTCCAAATATTGTAGTCATCCGCACCATGGCCAGGTGCTGTATGTACGAAACCCGTACCTGCGTCGTCAGTCACATGATCGCCGTCGAGCAGCGGGACGGGAAAATCGTAGCCCAGTGCCTTCAGCGGATGATCGCACACTATGATCTTGAATAATTCTGGCCTGATTGAGTGCAGGCGCCGATAGTCTTCGACCTTGCAGGACTTGAAAACATCTTCTGCAAGCTTTTCAGCAACGATGAATTTCTGACCAACAGAGGCCCAGTTGCCTTCGGGGGCCTTAGTGATCTCATAGATTCCATAGGTGATTCTCGACGAATACGAGATGGCGCGATTGCCAGGTATGGTCCATGGCGTTGTCGTCCAGATTAGGACACTTGATTGTTGTAGGTCATCGACAAGCGCTTTCAATTCGGGCGTGCCGGCTTCCCATGTCGTATACTTCGACACCGGAACCGGATATTCCGCGCGCACCGGAAACTTCACGTAGATCGTGTCGCTGGTGTAATCCTGATACTCGACTTCCGCCTCGGCCAGCGCGGTCTTTTCGACGACGCTCCACATCACCGGCTTGGAGCCGCGATAAAGCTGGCCCGAATCCGCGAATTTCATCAGCTCATTGGCAATCAGCGCCTCGGCGCGGTAGTTCATGGTGAGATAGGGATTGTCCCAGTCACCCGTGACGCCCAGCCGCTTGAACTCCTCGCGCTGCACATCGATCCAGTGGGCCGCGAACTTCCGGCATTCATCGCGGAACTCATTGATGGGAATGGCGTCCTTGTTCTTGCCCTTGGCGCGGTATTCCTCTTCCACCTTCCATTCGATGGGAAGGCCATGGCAATCCCAGCCCGGCACGTAATTGGAATCGAAGCCCGACATCTGGCGCGAGCGGGTGACGATGTCCTTCAGGATCTTGTTGAGCGCATGGCCGATGTGCAGATTGCCGTTGGCATAGGGCGGCCCGTCATGCAGCACATATTTGGGCCTGCCCTTGCTCTCTTCGCGCAGCCGCTTGTAAAGCCCCATCGCCTCCCAGCGTTTCAGAAGCTCGGGCTCCTTCTGCGGCAGGCCCGCCTTCATGCCGAAATCGGTTTTCGGCAGGAAGACGGTGTCGCGGTAACGGTCGTTCTTTTCAGTCTTGTCGTTCATGGGGGCTTTTGCGCCTTCAAAATCGGGTCTGGCGGCTTCTAGCAGCGCCCAAAGCCCCCCGCAATCAACTCCGCTTGGCGCGGCTGTCGGCGATGACGCAGAGCATTTCCCACATCAGATTGGCGGCCACCACGGCGGTGATGCCGGTGGGATCGTAACAGGGCGCCACCTCGCAGATATCACCGCCCACCAGATGCTTGCCGCGGAGCGAGCGCACCATCATCTGCACCTCGCGGGGCGTCAGGCCGCCGATTTCGGGAACGCCGGTACCCGGCGCCCAGGCGGGATCGATGCCGTCAATGTCGATGGTGATGTAGGTGGGGCCCTTGCCCGTCACCCGGTCGATCTCCTTCAGCACCGCCGCGCGGCCTTTTTCCTCATATTCGTCCATGGTGATGCAGGTGAAACCGTTGTCCTGCCCCCATTTGATGTCGTCGGGCGAGAAGCGCGAGCCCCTGAGGCCGATCTGGATGACGCGCTTGGGATCGATCAGCCCCTCCTCCACCCCGCGGCGGAAGGTGGTGGCATGGTTGATCTTCGTATCCGACATCGAATCGAGCGTATCGGCATGGCTATCGATGTGGACGATGCCGACCGGCTCTTTCTTGGCAATGGCGCGCAGGATGGGCAGCGGCACGGTATGATCGCCGCCGATCGAGATGGGTGCAGCACCCGCCGCGTGAACCTTCTGAAAGAAGGCCTCGATCATGTCGATGGACTTCAGGAGGTCGATCGGGTTCACCGGCGCATCGCCTACGTCCGCCACGTTGCAGATATCATAGGGCGCAATGCCTGACGTGGGATGCACGCGGCGGATGAGGCGGGAGGCCTCGCGCACGGCGGAAGGCCCCTGCCTGGCGCCGCTCCGGTAATTCACCCCGATATCAAAGGGAACGCCACACAGCGCGATGTCGAGATCATCGGAAATCTCGTGCTTCTGCGTGCGCATGAAGGTGGCGATGCCGGAAAAGCGCGGCGTTACGGCGGCATCGACGGGTTGGAAGCGCGGGTCTTTTTTCATGATGTCCTTGAAGCTATGAAGAAGGATCAGAGGGAGATTTCAATGAGCAGATTACAGACCATTCCGGCCCGCCGTGGCAAGGCCGTCAGGCTTTCCAAGGGCCAGTCGGTGAAGATCATCAATACCCACGGCAATCAGATCGTCGACACCTGGGCCTTCAACGCGGGCGATCTGCGCGAATATATGGGCATGGAACATTGCCGCGCCTTCTGGACCAGGCTTTTTCCGGTGGCGGGCGACGTGATGGTGACGAACCGCCGCAGACCCATCCTCACCCTCACCGAGGACACCTCGCCCGGCCGCCACGACACGCTGATCGCGCCTTGCGACAATGAGCGCTACGGGCTTCTCGGCTGCACGCACTATCATGACAACTGCCGCGACAACATGCATGCGGGGCTGATGGAACTGGGGATTTTCGTTCCCTATTGCCCGCCCTCGCTCAACACCTTCATGAATATCCCGTGGCGGCAGGACGGGTCGCTCGAATGGGGCAACTGCCTGTGCAAGCCCGGCGACTATGTGGTGTTCCGCGCCGAGATGGATGCCATCGTCGCCATGTCCGCCTGCCCGCAGGACCTGCTACCGATCAACAACGGCATCACCACGGAAGCGCATTACCAGGTGCTCTGAGATCGCCCCCGCCTGTCCTTCCGGCGCGAGCCGGAATGACGGGCGGCGGGGCCAAAAATTTTCAGCCCATGATGTTTCATGTGAAACATTTCCCAATGCGGAAAACATTACGGTTTTGGATGCATTTTCACGCAAAAATGCTTGTTGCAGCGTGATTTTTTTGTTGATTTTTGTAGCTGCCGGGATGCCATTTTCATGCCGCCCGGATTGACTCTGTCAATTTATTATGGAATATTATCCTATGTCCATTCTCCGCCTCAGCGTCCACCCGCCCCTTCCCAAGGCACCCGAGCCCGAGCCGTCACCGGGCGAGATCAGGCAGGCGCTGAAGCGGGCCTGGCCCTTCCTCGCGGCCTGGCGGCAGGCGGAGGAGGACGCGCTGAACGCGGCCACCCTCACACGCACACAAAGCCGCCTGCTCCGCGCCATCGTGCGGGGCAAGCCTGAGAGCCAGCGGGCGCTCGCCGCAGCGGCCGGCATGGACAAGGCGCAGGTGAACCGCACGGTGAAACGGCTGGAGGAGCTGGGGCTCCTCACCCGCCGGGGCCGCAACGCCCCCGCCGCCACCCGCTCAGGCCTCACCCTCGCCCGCAGCCTCGACAAACACGAAGCCAAAGCGCGCCAAAGGCTGATCGCCGCAATCCCGGCGGAGGCGAAGAAGGGACTGGTGAAGGTGATGGGGATGATGGGGGACGGAGAAATTCCGCCGCCGCAGTTTTGAAAAGCGAGCGTTCCAACCACCAAGACGTCATGCCAGCGAAAGCTGGCATCCCGATTTATCTGTCAAGTAAAAGTAAAACGCGGGATTCTGGCTTGCGCCAGAATGACGGATGAGGAAACAGCGCGCTCTACGTCTTCGCCCCGCGAAAGCGGGGAGAAGAAGGGGACCCATCGCGCAAGCGATGGGGGAGATGAGGGGCACCCGGATATTGTGAGAACATCCGTTGGCCCCTCTCCTCTCCCACCGCTACGCGGCGGGCCCCTTTCCTCCCCCCGCTAAAGCAGGGGGAGGACCGCCACGCGGGGCGAGGACGAGATTACATCCCGTGCCTGGCCCAGACTTTTGCCACGGCGGGGTTGGCGGCGGTGGCTTTAGCCAGGGCGGCGAGGTTGGGGTGTTTGGCGGCGAGGGCGGCTGAGTCCGGGGCCCAGCTCAACAGCATGGCGGCGTAGATATCGAGCGCGGTCATGCGGTTTTCGACGAACCACGGGCCTTTCCCCAGCCCTTCCGCCAGCGCGTCGAACTCATTGTCCATGTCGGCCAGAGCCTTGGCCTTGATGCCAGGCGCTGCGTTCGCATCCACCGAATAGCGCGCGGGATAGAAATAGCGGAGGTCGCTCATGTAGAGCGTTGTCGCCAGATAGGTCATCCAGCGCAGATAGCGCGCGCGTTCGGCTGAGGCAATGGCGGGGGCGAGGCCGGCCTTGGGATAAAGATCGGCGAGATAAATCATGATGGCGGCGCTTTCCGTCATCACGCTGTCATCGGCGAGAATCAGGCTGGGCACTTCACCGCGCGGATTGATGCGCCGGTAACTTGCGGGGATTTCGCCTTGGGCGTCGCGTTCCACATCTTCGATTTTATAATCCGCGCCGATCAGCGCCAGCAGCGCCTCGGCAGCCGCGGATCCCGTGCCTTTGCGGCCCATGAGCTTCAACATTCTTCCCTCCCTGTTGATGCGCATCCCTACTCTCGGGCCACCCTGTTTGAGAAGCCCCTTGCATTGCGGGACCAGCCATGGAAAGCCTTCCGGTGAGCGATCTTCACCCTCCCCTTAAGGCCATGCCCAGCCATTCCAGCAGCGCGCCGCCCCTGCCCGGCAAGAAAAAGCGGGTGCGCTTTTCCTATTCCACCCCCGACCAGCCGGTGCTGCAGCGCGCCGTGATCCAGGCGATCGAGCGGATCGGCGGCCAGCGGAAATTGAAGAAGCTCTATTTCCAGCACCAGAAAAGCGTGGCGGCGGGCGAGAATTTCTTTGCCGCGGCGTTGCGCCTGCTGCGCATGACGGTGGAGTTCGACCAGGCGGAACTGGCGCTGACCCCGGCTTCAGGCCCCGTGCTGTTCATCTCCAACCACCCCTATGGCGTGCTGGATGGCATCACCCTCACCTGGCTGGCGACGCATGTGCGCCCCGACACCAAGGTGCTTGCCAATGACGTGCTGTGCCAGGCGCCCGAAGCTTCCGCCAACCTGCTGCCCGTGGCCTTCGCCCCCACGCGCGAGGCGCGCGAGACCAATGTGCAATCAAGGCTTTCCGCCCAGAGCTGGCTGCGCGAAGGCCATGCGGTGGGAATTTTTCCGGGCGGCGGCGTATCAACCTCCGAGCGGCCCTTGAAAGGCCCCGCCGTTGACCTGCCCTGGGCGCCCTTCACGGCGAAGCTCTTGCGCATGTCGAAAGCCACCGTGGTGCCGATCTTCTTCGTCGGCCAGAACAGCAGGCTGTTTCAGCTCGCAAGCCATTTGAGCCTCACACTCAGGCTCTCGTTGGTGTTCCGCGAAACGGCGCGGCGCATCGGCACCAAAGTGAAAGTGCGGGTGGGCAAGCCCATCCCCTTTTCCGAAATCGCCCATATCGAGGACCGGAGCGAACTGGTAAAGGAATTGCGCAAGCGCACCTTTGCGCTGGCCCAGCCCGATGACATCGGCGACGGTTCGACCGATCTTCACCTGCGCGAGGCCCGCATCAAGGGCGTGAAGCACAAGGACCCGGACTGAACGATTGCGAATCTCTTGAGCGATGCCCCAATATCGGGGCACGGGGGAGACCATCATGCGTGCACAATTGCGCATTGCCATTCTGGCCTGTTCGCTGCTGCTTTGCGCCGCCGCGGCGGATGCCGGCACCTGCCCGGCCGAACCTTTCGTGAAAAATGCGGGCGCTGTGCTGATGCGCGCCGCGCGCTCCGATTCACCCGCCGCCTTCTCCGGCATGGTGCAGCGCTATGCCGATGTGCGGAGCTTGGCCTTTTTCGCCCTTGGCCCCTATCGCGGCAAGCTGCCGAAAGCGCAGGAAGGCCAGTATGTGTCGTTGACCCTGAGCTTCATGGGCCGCTTCCTGGCCAATCACGCCGGGCGCTTCAACGGCAATGGCTTGACCATCGTCTCCTGCACCGGCGACGGCGCGACCATGACGGTGACGGCGAAACTGTCGGGCGGGCAGAAGGTGATCTTCCGGCTCAGCCGCACGCGCAACGGCTTCAAGGTGCGCGACCTCAACGTCTCCTCGATCTGGCTGGCGCAGCAATTGCGCTCCAATTTCGTCGGCACGCTGAAACGCGCCGATGGCGATCTGGACGCCCTGTTCCGCTATCTCAAGACTTACAGCTGAGCCACGATGAAGAGGCGCGGGAAGCGCAGCAGCACCGTGCCATCAGCGTTCGTCGGATAGGCCTTGGCCAAGCGCGCCGTGTAATCGGCAAGGAAATCCGCCTGCTCTTTTGCGTCAAGCGGCGCCAGGAAGGGCCTGAGGCCCGTGGACGACACCATTTCGGCAATGCCTTCGGCCCCTTTCAGCGGATGATGATAGGCGCTGCGCCAGATGTCGACGCGCGCGGCGTGTGGCTTCAGTGCGTTGTAATAATCCCTGACTGGCGGCAGCGGCGGGCGCGCGGCCTTTGCCAGTTTCTCCGCCCACGGACCATCTTTCGCCGTCTCGCGCATCAGCACATGGCTGGGCTCTCCCATATTATCCGGCATCTGCACGGCGAGAACGCCCTGTGGCGCCAGCGAACCCATGAGGCGTGTGAGAACGCGCAAATGATCCGGCACCCACTGGAAGGTGGCGTTGGAATAAAGAAGATCGGGCTTGTCCTCAGGCATCCAGCGCGCCAGATCGGCTTCGCTGAAGCGCGTGCTGGGCAAAGCCGCCCGCGCCTCTTTCAGCATGGCCGGGGAACTGTCGATGCCGGTGATCCGGGCGTGCGGGAAGCGCTGCACCAGCAGCGCTGTGGAATTGCCGGGGCCGCAGCCCAGATCATAGACGATGCCGGGCGCGTCGAGCGGCACCTGGGCCAGCAAATCCCGCGCCGGGCGGCTGCGCTCGTCATTGAATTTGAGATAGAGGCCGGGCTGCCAGTCACGCATCATGGATATCTCCGCTGTTCCCGCGCCTGCCGCGCCGCGATCAGCTCCGGCGGCAGGTTGAGATCGGCAATGTCATGATCGGCGAGCCGCGCCAGATCAAGGCGCGGAACCTGAGCCCCGCCGCTGCCGCGCGGCAGAAAACCTGACATCAACGCCAGCCAGTGGTGCAGGCCAAGAGTCATGGGAACCTCCAGCGATTTGATGGCGGATGCCACCGGCCCTTCATATTCACCCGTTTTTCGCTGCTGACCAACGGAAAGACTGGCATAAGCCATCGAATGGCCTTATGGTTCTGGCATGGCCGACTTGCCGCCCCTCAATGCCCTTCGCGTGTTTGACGCCGTGGCGAGGCACGGCAACCTCACCCGCGCGGCGGCCGAACTCAACATGACGCAATCCGCCGTGAGCTATCAGGTGAAGCTTCTGGAAGGCTTTGCCGGAGGCCCGCTGTTCCAGCGGCTGGCGCGGGGCGTCGTGCTTACGGAACGCGGCCGGATGGTCGCCCCCACGGTGCAGAAAAGCTTTGCCGACCTCCGCGCCGCGTTCGGCCAGCTCCGTCACGGCGACGAGCAGCTTCTCGTGATCTCGACCATGCACACCATCGCCAGCAGCTGGCTGGCGCCGAGGCTGGGCAAGCTGCAACTGGCCCACCCGGGCCTCGCCGTCAGGCTTGATGTGACGTCCGATCTCGTCGATTTCACGCAGTCCAGCACCGATGTGGCGATCCGCTCCGGCAAGGGGCACTGGCCGGGGCTCGCCAGCCATTTGCTGATGGACCAGACGTTTACGCCTGTGGCAAGCCCCGCCTATCTCGCCCGCGAGGGGCGGCCCGCCACGCCCCGCGATGTGCTTGATCACGTGCTGGTGGCGCCCAGCGACGACTGGTGGCCTCTCTGGTTTGAGGCCGCGGGGATCCCGGGCCCCCTCACCATCCGGCGTCCCGGAATCGATGTCGAAACCCAGCAAATGACGGCCCGCGTGGCCGCCGCCGGCAATGGCATCGCCCTCCTGACGCCGGGCTTCGCCCAGGACGAACTGGATGCTGGCCTCCTCGTCCGGCTGTTCGATATCGAGGCCTCGGCGCAATCCAGCTACTTCCTCGTTTACCCTGAAACATCAGCAAAACGGCGCAAAATCGCCCTCTTCCGCGACTGGATCCTGGCCGAAGCCGGGCGGCGGTAACCACGTCCGTTAAAGTTAAATATTCATTACGGCGGATCGTTAGAATTGTATTGATCCGTACACTGTGCAATCCAGACGATCAGTGGCATGGGCCTTGCTCAGTGCACAGAGTACAAAACAGGGAACTTTAAACATGCGCGATATCCTGAAGCAGTATGAAGAACTGCGCGGCCGCCTGGCCGACGAAAACGAGCAGCTCATGATCGAGCGCGTGATGATGCGCGACGTGGCCAGCGCCCGCGCCCGCGAGCTGCACGTCAAGCGCGACGAGGAGCTGCGCCGCATCGAGCGCTGGGCCGAGACGCAGAAAACGGCGATCTCGGAAATCTTCGGCGCCATGATCACCGAATGCGAATCCGACGCCCAGAAGCATGAAGTGTCGATCCGCCGCTTCAGCCCCGAAGGCGGCATCCCCGCCGGCATCGAAGCCCGCGCCACCGCCGCCAAGGAACTGGACGCCGCCGCCGCCAATCTCTCGCTGGTGGTGGAGAAGTTCCAGCCCACCGAACGCCGCGCCCCCCGCGTCAACCGCGCGTAAAGCCGCGCGGTTTCACACATCTGCCCAGCAGGCGGACAATGGCGTCCGCCGCTTCTCAGAACAGGCCCGTCTTGCCGCCCGGCAGCACAATGACGCGGGTGCCCACCGCCACGCGGTCATAAAGATCGGCCACATCCATGTTCAGCATGCGGATGCATCCGGTTGACGATTTGTGCCCGATCGTCGCCGGGCTGTCGGTGCCGTGGATGCGGTAATAAGTGTCGCGGCCGTTCTGGTAGAGATAGAGCGCCCTCGCACCCAGCGGATTGCCAAGGCCTCCCGCCATGCCTTGCGACCATGAGGCCGAAACCTTGCTGCGGGCGATCTGTTCAGGCGTGGGCGACCATCTCGGCCATTTGGCCTTGCGGCCAATCACCGCTTCGCCCGACCAGCCGAACTCCTCCCGCCCCACGCCCACGCCATAGCGGATGGCCTGGCCCTGGCCCAAAATGAAATAGAGAAACCGCTGCCGGCTATCGACGATGATGGTGCCCGGCGCCTCCGCCGTGTTATAGGCCAAGGTGCGCTTGCGGAACCTGTAGTCCACCTGCTGGGCATCAGACGCAAAGATCGGAAACGGCTCGTCTTCCGCCAGCGCCGTGCGTTGCGAGAGCGCAAGCCCTGCCAGCAAACCCAACCCGAACCGCCGCCTGTTCATGAACCTCTCCCCCGTGGTCATACGCCGAACGTGCAGCGCATTCCCGGCAATCTCAAGGCAGCGCCTTTCTCTTGGAACGATGTTGATCATATAGTGATTTCCCTATACGAACCATTCACGGCCTTCGGGAGAAATCGCCATGAAGCGGCCCGTGAAAAGCACCAAGAGCAGCGGCAATGTGTTCGCCGATATCGGCCTGCCCAATGCTGATGAACACCTCGTTAAGGCCAAACTTGTGGTGAAGATCGACTCCCTGATGCGCGCCCACCGCCTGAAACAGGTTGAAGCCGCCGCGCTTTTTGGCGTGAAGCAGCCTGACGTTTCCAAGATGCTGCGCGGCGACTTCCGGCAATTTTCCGTCGAACGCCTGATGCGCTTTCTCGTGGCGCTGGGGCAGGATGTGGAGATCGTGGTGACGGACCACAAACGCGGCAAGGACGCCCCTTCCCTGCGCGTGGCGTGAGTTTCATTTCGCCTTCCCCGGCGCGAACGAATAACGAAAATAATATCTGATCAACAAGTTCAATGCCGCCCAGAACAGTGTAACTAGCGATATCCGGATGGGCTTCAATTTGCCAATCAGAGAATGATGGAGCAGCAATTGGGAATCACATTGAAGTGGGCGGAAGATGATGACTTTGAGCAGATTCAACAGCGAGGAAGAGCTCACCATGTAAGAATCAATTTGGACGGCATGGAATATGAGATGTCGTTCATGACCACAGAAGTGATGCAAGAGATACTCGGCCAGATCAATAAAACCAGCAATCCCTTCTGCTTCATAAATTGGAAAAACTTCATTGTCTTGCCGCGTATAGACGAAAAGTCCGTCGCTGCGGCCGTGGAGTATCTTAAGAAGTATGGGGAATTAGAAGGATATGCGCAGCCCATGTTCAACAAGCTGTGACAACAGCAATTTTTTGACCCCAAAAATCAAAAGTGCGAATGAAGGATAGCAGATCTTTGTAAGAACATCCGCTGGCCCCTCACCTCCCCGTTGCTCTGCAACGGGTCCCTTCCTCTCCCCGCTCGCGCGGGGCGAGGACAGTTAGCGCGCAAACTGCTTGTATTTGATCCGCTTCGGCATCACGCTGTCTTCGCCCAGCCTGCGCTTCTTGTCTTCTTCATAGTCCTGGAAGTTGCCTTCGAACCATTCCACATGGCTGTCACCCTCGAAGGCGAGGATGTGGGTGGCCAACCGGTCGAGGAACATGCGGTCGTGGCTGATGATGACGGCGCAGCCGGCGAAATCTTCGAGCGCCTCTTCCAGCGCCGCCAAGGTTTCGGTGTCGAGGTCGTTGGTCGGCTCGTCGAGGAGCAGCACGTTGGCGCCACTCTTCAGCATCTTGGCGAGATGCACGCGGTTCCGCTGGCCGCCTGACAGCGTGCCCACCTTCTGCTGCTGATCCGCGCCCTTGAAGTTGAAGGCGCCGGTATAGGCGCGCGAATTCATCTCGCGCTTGCCGAGATAGAGCACGTCATTGCCGCCGGAGATTTCCTGCCACACCGTCTTGTCCGGATCGAGCGAGTCGCGGCTCTGGTCGACATAGCCGAGCTGCACGCTCTCGCCAATCGCCACCGTGCCGCCATCGGGCTTTTCCTGACCCGTCAGCATACGGAACAATGTCGTCTTGCCGGCACCGTTTGGCCCGATGATGCCGACGATGCCGCCGGGCGGCAGCTTGAAGGAGAGATCGTCGATCAGGAGCCGGTCGCCATAGGCCTTGGACAGGCCCTCGACGGTGATGACATTGGAGCCCAGCCGCTCGCCCGGCGGAATGATGATCTGCGCCGTGGTTGACTTGAGGCGGTTCTCGTTCGCGGTGATGAGCTCGTCATAGGCCTTGAAGCGCGCCTTGGACTTGGCCTGCCTGGCCTTGGGGCTCGATGAAATCCACTCCTGCTCGCGCTCGATGACCTTCTGGCGCGCCGCGTCCTCGCGCTGCTCCTGCGCGAAACGCTTGGCCTTGGATTTGAGATAGGCCGAGTAATTGCCTTCATAGGGAATGCCGCGGCCGCGATCGAGTTCCAGAATCCAGCCCGTGACATTGTCGAGGAAGTAGCGGTCGTGCGTGACGATCAGGATCGCGCCGGGATAATCGCGCAGATGATGCTCGAGCCAGTTCACCGACTCAGCGTCCAAATGGTTGGTGGGCTCGTCGAGGAGCAGCAGGTCGGGCTTGCGCAGCAGAAGCTGCGTCAACGCCACGCGGCGCTTTTCACCGCCCGAGAGATTGTCGATCGAGGCATCGCCCGGCGGGCAGCGGAGCGCATCCATCGCCTGCTCCACCTGGGATTCGAGATCCCACAGGTTCTGCGCGTCGATCACGTCCTGAAGCTTGCCCGCCTTCTCGGCGTTCTCGTCGCTGTAATCCGCCATCAGCGCGTTGTATTCATCGAGGATGGCCTTCTTGGCGGCGACACCCTCCATCACATTGCCCATGACATCGAGGGCGGGATCAAGCTCGGGCTCCTGCTGGAGATAGCCGCACGTCGCGCCATCGGCCAGCCACGCCTCGCCGTTCCACTCCTTGTCGAGCCCCGCCATGATGCGGAGCAGCGTGGACTTGCCCGAACCGTTCGGGCCAAGGACGCCGATCTTGGCGTCGGGGTAGAAGGAGAGGTGAATATTGTCGAGAACCTTCTTGCCGCCGGCATAGGACTTGGAAAGGCCCTGCATGTGATAGATGAACTGGCGTGCCATGTGCGCTGGAAATCCTGCTGAATCGGGGGATGTTTCGGGCTGGGCTTCTAGTGGCTTTGAAGGGGGAGTTCAATCGGCATGGGTGGTTCCGGCGATTGACGGCGGCGTAAGGTGGTGATGGTGTAGGCTGAGCGCGATGGAACAGGTTCTCTATGGCAAAAGACTGGCATGATCCCGATGACGCCCCCGATCTTTCGGCGGCGAAGTGGCGGAAAAGCTGGCAGTCACGCATCAATACGGCGCTGCGCAAATGGCTGGCGAAGAAGGCGGGGTAAAATCCCCCTGAAATCAGGGGTGTTACAGGCCGGGCTTCCCACAAGTTACGCCATCGGAGAAGCACCGTTCACTATGAGGGAGAATTCTATGAACCTCGGGGCGAATGACATCATTACAGTTTGTTAATTGTCGACATTCAGCCAATTCACGCATGGTGCGCCGCGTAGCGCGTTACCCTCAGAGCTTTGGGCGGGCATGCATGTTGCGACACAAGTTCAGCGCGCAGATGATCGAGTGAACGCCATGGCTTTGGTCAGATTATATATGAAGTCTTACGTGGTGCTGTGTACAATAAATTACCTGTTGGCATTAATGTTTCCACAGTTTCATTCTCACATCCTGCAATTCTTCGGGATTGACTCCTTGCGCCTTCCGTCGACCACAGTTGTGGAAAATTATTATGTTGAGAATGGACGAAATGACGCGGCATCAAGATTTGCTCATACTTCAATTGGCTTTTTTGTGATTACGCTGCTGTATTCTATACCACTTACTATACAACTAATGTTTTGGTGTTTTCGAAAAAAGAGAGCTGTTACTTTTGAAATCCGCGACCGGATTAAAGATGTAACTATTTCGATAGTTGCGACCGGCGCATTTTCATTACTCTACTTTTCCGGAGGTCTTTCTTGGCTTGGCGTGATCCGTTCTAAATCGGATGTATTTGTAAGGGAAATTTATTGGAGCGATATAATTTATTTAATCGATTTTCTATCCAACATAGCCTTGTTGTCATTTTACGGAGTCGCAATATATCTTCTTTTTGTTGCCATTAATATTGTTTGTTTGCCTAACAAAAATAAAGTTAATTAGAGAGGGCAGCTGGGAAATGGCCCCTGACGGATCCGGCCCAAGAGAAGGCGGCAACTCGGGCGGCCTAGGCGCATCGGGCGGTCAATTGAATCCGCCCCCCCAACTCTTCATGGCCGAGCTCGACCCGGCCACCCAGATTTCAAGCCGTTGTGCCGTTTGAAAGTCTGGGTCACCGGCTCAAGGCCGGTGATGGAGAGACTTTAAAGTCGATTCCAGATGACCATCCGCCGCTCTAGCGGCTTTTGGAAACCCGGTTTAATCGGCATGTGCGTGAGCGAAGCGGGCTTGCGCCAGAATGACGGGTAAAAAATTTCACACGTCACCCTGACGCACGTCAGGGTCCCGCTTCGATGAAGCTTACGAATGCCCAGGCGCGTCCGGGGCAGCGGTCGGCTGCCCGCGCTGTTCAGCCAGGATCTTCTTCTGGTAGCGGCCCTGCACGATGTCGACGCAGAGGAGAATGCCGACCACGAAGTAGAAAGTGGTCTTGGCCATCGGCTCGACGTCGTAGCCGAAGAAGCCCAGATGCGCGATGTGGCCGCCTTCGGCCAGCAGCATCACGCCCACCAGCAGCAGCACGAAGAGGCCCAGCACCTCATACATGCGGTTCCTCTGCAGGAAGCGCGCCACATGCTCGGCGAGGAACACCATGAGCAGGCCCGACACGATGATCGCCGCCGTCATGACGATAAAATTATGGGTGAGCGCCACCGCCGACAGCACCGTGTCGAAGGAGAAGACGATGTTCATGACGAGGATCCAGAAGATCGCCGAACCGGCACTCCGGTGCGTGGCCCCGCCGCCATGGCCCTCGCCCAACTGCTCCACCACCAGCATGTGGAAGATTTCCTTCATCGCCGTGTGGATGAGAAACGCGCCTCCCGCCAGCACGATGAGGCTGTGGCCGTTGAAGCTGCCGTGCATGAAGGGCAGCGCGAAGCCGAACAGCGGCTCCTGAAACATCTCGATCAGCTGCAGCACCACGAAGAGCAGGACGATGCGGAGGCCGATGGCGAGGAAGGTGCCAAGCCGGCGCACATATTTTTGCAGCTCGGGCGCGACGCGTTTTGACTCGATCGAGATATAGAGAAGGTTGTCGAAGCCGAGCACGGTTTCAAGCGCTGTCAGCACCAGAAACGTCATCAGGTTTTCAACGCTCAAAAGATCGGCCATGCGCGCCCCGGAAATATTCGCCCCGGGCCTGCTTAGCCCGCCTTGCGCCGCATCGCCAGCCGCCAGATGAGGAGCGCGCCCGCGAAAGGCAGCACGCAGGAAAGGCCGATCGCTTTCCAGGGCGATTGCGCCGCGCCCGCATGGGCCAGGATCATCGCGGCAAGGCCAACGGCAAACAGCATGATCAGCAGCGCGGCCGAGGCGGCAATGAGACGGACGCGGGAATGGCGCGATTTCCCGTTGCGGGCCCGGCGCTTTTCATGCCGGTCGAGCAGCACCCAGAGCACCGCCCAGAGAAACAGCACACCAAGGATGAGCGGCCCTTCCACCTAGCCTGTGCTCCGCGGGCGGCTTTTCTTGAGCAGAAAGAGGCCGGCGAGAAACGGCAGCAGGCCGAATTTCCCGAACATCGGCAGGCCGGTGTCCAGCACGCTGAAGGCCGCGGGCGAATTGAGATAGGTAAGAGGAATGATGATCAGCGTGATCGCCGCGCCGAAAGCGCACAGGAAATATCCGGCGATGACTGTAAGAGTCCGCATCATGGCCGCGTGCCTCCGGAAAGCCCCGCCACCCAGTCCGCCCCCATGAGGCCGAGGAAGGCGGTGATGAGCCCCATGACGGCGAAGAAGCCCAGATGCGGCAGCGTGACGGCGCCGATGCCGATGATCCCCGCCGCCCAGAGCCCCGCCAGCGCCATGATGGCGCGCAGCACCCAGTTGCTGCCGTCATTGCCGCCGTTCCGCGCCTGCTCCACACGGCGCGCGAAGATGACCGTGAGCAGCCCCGACAGGAAGGCCGGGGCGGCGAACAGGAACACCAGCATCGCGATCAGGATGCCGAAGAGCGCGCCATTGTCCTGCTCCATCCACGAGAACAGGAGCTTCCACACGAGGATGATCGTCAGCGCCACCACGGCACCGCCTGCGATTTGCAGCCAGCCCAGCACCCGGCACCAGAATTCCGCACGGTCCATGCTCACGCCTCTCCGCTCATGCGCGCCAGCGTAGAACAGGCACGCGGCGCAATCAAACCTTGCCGCGCAGAGCCGGAAGCGCGTTCCAGGCGAAGATCAGCATGCCCGCCAGGAAGCCGACGGAGGCAAGCGCGGTGACAGGCTCAGCACCATCATGGCCGGAGAGCAGGATGAAGAGGCTCACCACCAGCACGATGCCGGAGACCGCCTGCACCCAGAAATGCACCACCGCCATGCGGCTGGCGTTGATCGCCGGAAAGAGGTGATAGAAGAAGGCGAAGATCGCCGACATCACCCAGCCCGCCACCATGATGTGGGCGTGGGTGGGCATCTGGATATGGTCATGGCTGGCCGCCATGTGAAGGCCAAGCGCCATGCCGCAAATGGCATAGATGATCGCCAGCCCGAAAAACAATCGCGCCGCCCCTGTCATGTTTCGCTCCCTGTTGCTGCTTTTTTTGCTGCTGCCTCTTGCGGGCGGCAGGCCTTATAACAGAGTCGGGAATGCAGGGTAAGTATCTTACTTAGAGCAGCCGGCGGTCGAATGACCGCCGATAAGCTGCTCGCCCACTTTGAATCTGGCGCATCTTTTCGCTCGCAAGCGAGTCCACTTGCTCGCCCGATGCGCTAGCGCGCCGCATTGGGGCGGCCGATGGCTTCCGCCTTGACGGTGGCGCCCAGCAGGCCGTTGTCGTCCAGCGCGTCGGGCAGGAATTTCTTTTCGACCGAGACGGTGACTTGCGGGGCTTCGGCACCCATTCCCGCAATCGCGATGAGCGCATGGGCCTCCGCCATCTCCCGCGCGGCGTGGAGCGCCTTGCCGGCATCGGTGAACTGGCTGACGCCTTCAGGCCCGTGCACGCGGAACAGGCCGCTGCCATCGCCTTCGACGGAGACGGAGACGGTCTGCGCCACGACACCGGTGGCCGCCCCCACCGCATTCGCGACGTCGAAGAAGGGCGGGAACACCATCTCGCAGGAAAGCCGCTTCGCCACTTCGGAATAATAGACCTTGACCGGCCCGCCCACCGCCACCACCGGGACGGTGGGCGAGATCGACACCCGGGCAAGGCCGAGGCTTCCCGCACCCGAACACACACTGTCGACCAATGCACTTGGCGGCACAGGTGACCCAAAGGTCGTATCGAGGATGACCCGGCAGGTGCGGTCCACCGTCAGGCTCCAGACATCGCGGCAAAAGGCTTCGATCCGCGCATCGTCGCCCGCGCGCATGTCGCGGAAGCGCACCATGATCTGCGCCGCAAGCTTTGCCCCCTCGCCCGGCCAGTTGTCCTGAAGACCCAGCACATGCGCGGCATCAGACGGCGTGAAGCCGCCGGTCTGCACCAGACCCTTCCGCTTCAGCGAGGCAATGGCGCGCTGGGCGGCGGATGAGACGGCGATGCGGCGGATGGCTGTCGGACGTTCGCCCACCATGTCGAGCATCTCGCGCTCGCGCGGATTGAGTTCGGCGGGAAGCGACTGCGCGGCGCCAAAGGGACGCAGCACGAATTTTCCCTTGAGCGATCCGCCTTCCACGTCAGCCAGATCGGCCTCCAGCATGGCGATGACTTCCGGATAGCGGGACGCCAGCAGTGAAATGGGGGCGACGCGCTGGGGGCCGATGGAGAGCACGCCGTTGAGGCCGACGCTGATTTCACTGTCACCGCCCAGCCCCACCGTCTTGACGTCGATGGCCTTGACCATCGTGCGCCAGCCGCCCACCTCCGCCCCCTGCTCCGCCACGCGCGGGCGGCCCAACTCGAGAACGCCGAGGTCGGTCGTCGTGCCGCCCATGTCCGACATGATGAAGCTCTTGAGGCCGCTCAACCATGATGCGCCCACCATGCTGGCGGCGGGGCCGGAGAGCACGGTCTCGATGGGCCTGAGCGCCACCTTCTCGGCCAGCGCCAGCGTGCCGTCGCCTTTCACGATCATCAGCGGGCAGACGATTCCCAATCCCGCCATGGCGCGGCGCACCGCCTCGATCAGCATGGAGACGCGGGAGATGAGGCGGGCGTTCAGCACCGCCGTGAGCGCGCGGCGCGGCGCGTCGAGGGACGAGGTGAGTTCGGTGGAGAGTGTCACGGGCTTGCCGGTGAGCCCGGCAATCAGCTCGCGCGCCTGATGCTCATGCGCGGGATTCCTGACCGCGAAGGCCGATGCAATGGCAAAGGCATCAACCGGCATGGCGGTGACTGCCGCCTGAAGTGCAGCCACATCGAGCTTCCGCACCTCCTCGCCATTGTGATTGTGGCCGCCGGTCACGCGCGCGATGGGCATGCCGGGAAAGGCCTTGGCAATGCCGGTGCGCTCCGCCATGCCATCATCAAAGCCGATCAGCACCACGCCGACGGCGCTGCCATGACCTTCCACCACCGCATTGGTGGCAAGCGTGGTTGAAACGGAGACCAGCGAAATATCTTCGGGCTTCAGCCCCTCCGGCAGCGAGGCGATGGCCGCCGTGATGGCCCCGGTGACGCCAATCGCCAGATCACCCTTGGTGGTGATCGATTTGGCGGAGGCGATGACGCGATGGCCCTTCGCCTCGATCACCGCCGCATCCGTATAGGTGCCGCCGGTATCGACGCCGATCAGATAGGAGGCCGTTTTTCGATTGTCGATCATGTGTCCCGCAATGTCCCGCGCTTGTCTTTGAGGAGAGACTCTCCACAGATGTAGCCCCATGTGAGGTTGGGGCCAATTGTCGTGCCGGGGCCAACGGCGCGCGTGCCAATGGGATTGGCCATCGCAAGGCCTGCGGCATAAAGGCCGGGAATGACGGCGCCATCGGGGCGCAGCACCTGGCCTTTCGCATTGGTGCGGGCGCCGCCCTTGGTGCCGAGGATCGAACGGTTGAGAGGCATGGCATAGAATGGCGGTTCTGACACGCTGCCGAGCGCCTTGCCAGCACCCCCCGCCTTGAACTGTTCCCAGGCGCTTTCCCCCCGGTGGAAATCCTGATCCCGGCCTTCGGCGCAGAACCCGTTATAGCGCGCGAGGGTTTCTTCCAGAGCCTTGGGCGGCAGCCCGGTCTTCGCCGCAAGCGCCGCAACGGAGGGGGCCTTGACCAGCCAGCCCCTTGATTTGCGCGCATACCAGCGGAAGGCCAATGCGCCTTGCACAAAGCGGCGGTCGGCAATCACCCAAGCGGGCAAATGGACCGGCATCCCTGTTGCGGGATCACGCCGGTCAAGCACCTCGCCAATGTTGAAATCATATTCGCTGACAAACCGCGCGCCATGGCGATTGACAACAATGGCATGAGGCTCGGCCTGGAAGATCAGCGGAATGCCATGCGGCTGGCCCTCATAGCGCGTGGGCATGGCGGGATAGACATTGGCCTGATCCATGCGCGCGAGGGTAGCGCCTGCCTGCTCCGCCATGCGCTGGCCGTCGCCGCTGTTGGTGCGGGGCGACCCCAGCCAATCCAGAGGCCCGGGAAAATGCTGGTTGCGCATCGCCTCGTTCCATTCGAAGCCGCCTGTCGCGATCACCACGCCACGGCCGGCGTGGCAGGCCCGGCGGCCTTCCGGTGACTGGAGAACGGCGCCCGTCACGGCGCCATCGCGCTGTTCGCGGAGCAATTCGATGGCGGGACTCCCCGTGAGAACGGTGCAGCCCTGATCGAGGCAGCCCTTGAGAAGCCCCGTTATCAGGGCCGTGCCCTGCGCGCGGCTGCTCGTCAGCAACCGCCTGGCCAGATGATGGGCAACCCGAAAGGCCGCCCAGACAGGGCGGTGATAGAGATTGCCGTCATAGACCTCCTGATAGGTAAAGAGATGCGGCAATGTCGAAGGACGGATTTTCCGGGCGTAGGGACCGAGTATTCCGCGGCTCAAGGGCCCGGGCGAAACCATGCGGCCGCGCATCTTTCCGGCTGCGCGTTCCGGCCAGATGTCGGGTTCATCCGTCAACGCAAACCGGAGCGGCGTGTGCGCTTCGATAAAGCTGAGCGTGGCGGGGGCATTCTCCGCGAAGGCAGCCCAGAGTGAATCCTCCTGCCCTTCCCATCCCGCCGGCGAAGCGGCGCGGAGATAGGTGAGCGCTTCGCCCACGCTGTCGGGAATGCCCGCCGCCGCCGCATGATGATTGGCGGGAATCCATGTGCCCGCGCCGGACATGGCGCTGGTGCCGCCGATGAGGCCGGACTTCTCGGCGATAATGACGTTCAGGCCGCCTGCGGAAGCGCGCAACGCCGCCGAAAGGGCGGCCGAGCCTGACCCCAGCACCAGCACGTCGCAGGAAAGATCATCAGCCATCGCGGATTTGTTTTCACTCAAGCCGAAAGCTCATGCGGCAAACTCCGCAACCGCGATGGCTGTCATGTTGACGACGCCGCGCGAGGTGACGGAGCCGGTGAGCACATGGGCGGGCTTCGCCGTGCCGAGCAGGATGGGGCCGACGGGCAGCGCATCGCCGAACACCTTGGCGAATTGCAGCGCCGTATTGGCTGAGTCGAGATCGGGCATGACCAGCAGGTTCGCCTCGCCTTTGAGCGAGCTTGAGGGAAGCTTGCGCAATCTCACAGCTTCAACCAGCGCCGAGTCGGCCTGCATCTCACCGTCAATCTCAAGGCCGGGAGCAGACGCGCGCACAAGCGCCAGCGCCTCGCGCATCTTGGTTGATGACGGCGTATCGAACTGGCCGAAATCCGAGTGACTGACCAGCGCCACCTTGGGCGTGATACCGAACCGCTCAACATGGCGGGCGCACATGACAACCGTTTCGGCAATCGCCCTGGCACTGGGCGAGGACTGCACATGGGTATCGCTCAGGAACACGATACCGCGCGAGGTGATGAGCAGGCTCATGGCCGCAAGCTGGGTAACGCCGGGGGCAAGGCCGATCACATCAAGGATATGGCGAAGCTTGGAGCGGAAGCGGCCTTCGAGTCCGCAGATCATCGCATCCGCCTCGTTGCGCCTGACGGCGATTGCCGCGATGACCGTGGCCGAGGTGCGCACCAGCGTGCGCGCCGATTCAGGCGTGATGCCGCGCCGCCCGGCGACTTCGGCATAGGTCGCCACATAATCGCGGTAGCGCGGATCATCCTCGGGGTTGATGATGTCGAAATCCTTGCCCGGCCGGATCGACAGGCCATAGCGCGCGAGGCGGCTTTCAACCACCTGCGGGCGGCCGATGAGGATGGGCACGGCGATTCCTTCTTCCAGCACCACCTGGGCGGCGCGCAGCACCCGCTCATCCTCGCCATCGGCATAGATGACGCGCTTGGGCGCGCGTTTGGCTGCGGCGAATATCTGCCGCATGATATAGCCCGAGCGGAAGACGAAACGCTGCAGGCTTTCGGCGTAAGCATCGAGATCGGCGATGGGACGCGTGGCAACACCGGTTTCAATCGCGGCTTTCGCCACCGCGGGCGCGACGCGCAGGATGAGGCGCGGATCGAAGGGCGCCGGGATCAGCGACTGCTTGCCGAACAGCCGCGTCTCCTCGCCATAGGCGCGCGCCACAACATCCGACGGCGCTTCACGCGCGAGCTGGGCGATGGCCTCGACCGCCGCGCGCTTCATCTCCTCATTGATGGTGGACGCCCCCACGTCGAGCGCGCCCCGGAAAATATAAGGAAAGCACAGGACGTTGTTCACCTGGTTGGGATAGTCGGAGCGCCCGGTGCAGATCATCGCGTCGGGGCGCGCGGCTTCCGCTTCTTCCGGCATGATTTCGGGATTGGGATTGGCGAGCGCCAGGATCAACGGATCAGGCGCCATGGCTTTGAGCATGTCGGGCTTCAGCACGCCACCCGCCGAGAGGCCGAGGAACACGTCAGCCCCTGCGATAATGTCCGGCAGTTTTCGCGCCGAGGTCTTCTGCGCGAAGGCATCTTTCCAGCGGTCCATCAGCTTTTCGCGGCCCTGATAGACAACGCCTTCGAGATCGCTGACCCAGATGTTCTCCCGCTTCGCCCCCAGCGCCACGAGCTGGTTGAGGCAGGCGAGTGCGGCAGCCCCCGCCCCCGAGGCGACGATCTTGATGGCGCCGATGTCCTTGCCGGCCAGCTTCAGCGCATTGAGCACCGCCGCCGCGACGATGACCGCCGTGCCGTGCTGGTCGTCATGGAAGACGGGAATCTGCATGCGCTGGCGCAAGCGCTCTTCCACCTCGAAACATTCCGGCGCCTTGATGTCTTCCAAATTAATGCCGCCGAAGGTGGGCTCAAGTGCTGCCACCACGTCCACGAGGCGGTCCACGTCGGTTTCAGCCACCTCGATGTCGAAGACGTCAATGCCGGCGAATTTCTTGAAGAGCACGGCCTTGCCCTCCATCACCGGCTTCGCCGCCAGCGGCCCGATATTGCCGAGGCCCAGAACGGCGGTGCCGTTGCTCACCACGCCGACGAGATTGGCGCGCGACGTATAGCGGGCAACATCGGCCGGGTTGGCGTGGATTGCTTCCGACACCGCGGCAACGCCGGGCGAATAGGCCAGCGCCATGTCGCGCTGGTTGCCCAGAGGCTTGGTGGCCGTGACCTCCAGTTTCCCCGGCGTCGGCTCGGCATGATAGGCAAGTGCGCCCGCCTTGAGATCGGCATGAATCGGTGCGGCCATGGCAATTCCCTGAACTTCAGCCGCCATGAGGATGATTTGCCGCGAAAAATCAAGGCGAATGGTGGGAGTATTATTATCGCACAGCCTCCCTCCCCGAGTTTCGGGGAGGGCCGGGGTGGGGCGGCGGGGTGCGGGATCGTTCTGCCGCCTCCCGGCCGTTCGCTCGGGCTCACGGCGTTCGGCGGCTTCAATCGCTCCACTGGAGCGATTGATCTGCTCCACAGACCGCCGCCTCACCCCCACCCGTCTCGCGCTGACGCGCGATCCACCCTCCCCATGCTTGCGCATGGAGAGGGAGAAGAGCCACGCGATTGCATCCGTGAGGCCTTCTGTTACATTTGCCGCCATGCTGACGCCGTTGAAGCCGGAAGTGTTGAAGGTGGACGATCTTGCCCATGAGGCGAGGCGCTTTCGCACCATTCTCTGGTCCTTCGAGCGCAATCTCGACCTGCTCTTCCGCGATACGGGCCTCGCGCCCCGCGTTGACCACGAGGCGCTGGCCACGGCCTTTTCGCGCTGGCGGCGGGCCTTTGATGAATCCAAGCACTTCGCCAGCGCCGACCGGCATGATTTCGTGATCTATGCGGCGGGGCTGATGCTGAAGGAACTGGTGGCGGCGGCACCGATCAAGGCCGTGCCGGAAGCCGAAAACGGCCTGCCGCGCCTGCCCGCAACGCTCGACCACCGGCTGGCCCGCTGGCCCGAAGGCTATGCCTATACGAGCTTCTGCCTCTCTGTGGCGGGTGCCGTGCTCGCCGAAATGGGCGACGCCGGGCCTGAGGCCGCCAAGGCCGCGGATGATCCCAAATTCTGGGACAGCTTCCGTGAAAACGCGCTGGAAAGCCCAGCGGCCGCCATCGCCTTCTTCGATATCGTGTGCGGCCAGGAACCCAATTGGGACGCCCCTGACGTGCCGTGGATGAGAAAGAGCTTCACCTCCGCCCTGGAGCGGCTGGACAAACAGCCGCCTGCCGCGCGGATCGGGACATAAAAAATTAAGAAAATGGGAGACGGCAATGTTCTACGGCACACCGGAGGGAACCGGCTTTGAAACCCTTGATCCCCGCTTTGATGCCTGCCTGATCGGCCACGCCCGCGTCGAGCGGCTGTGGACGGGGGCGCGCTGGCTGGAGGGGCCGGCCTGGTTTCCCGCCGGGCGCTACTGGATCTGCTCCGACATTCCCAACAACCGCATGCTGCGGCTGGACGAATGCGACGGCTCCGTCTCGGTATTCCGCCAGCCCGCCCACAATTCCAACGGCAATACGGTGGATGGCGAATACCGGCTCGTCACCTGCGAGCATGGCGCGCGCCGGGTGACGCGCACCGAGCATGATGGATCCATCACCGTGATCGCCGACCGCTTCCAGGGCAAGCGCTTCAATTCACCCAATGACGTGGTGGTGAAATCCGATGGCTCGATCTGGTTCACCGATCCCTCCTACGGCATCCTTGCGGATTATGAGGGGGGCCTGGCTGAATCAGAGATCGGCGTGTGCAATGTCTACCGCGTCGATCCGCAGTCAGGCGCCGTCACCATCGTGGCCGATGATTTCGACAAGCCGAACGGGCTGGCGTTTTCGCCGGATGAGAAGTTTTTGTATGTCGCCGACACCGGCATCACCCACACGCAGGACGGGCCGAAGCACATCCGCCGCATCGCCGTGAAGCCGGATGGCAAATCGCTGGGCGCTTCAACGGGATTTGCTAACTGCACGGCGGGCCTGTTCGACGGTTTCCGGCTGGACCGTGACGGCCGCATCTGGACCAGTGCCGGGGATGGCGTTCACTGCTACGATCCCGACGGCACGCTGCTGGGCAAGATCGTGATTCCCGAACTCGTCGCCAATGTCTGCTTCGGGGGTGCGAAGCTCAACCGCCTGTTCATCTGCGGCACGACGTCGATCTATACAGTTTATCTCGCAATCAATGGAATCCGCGGGCGCTGAACCTGAATTCGCCGCAATGTTGGCCGACGACTCCGTTTGAGAACTGATGCGTGCCGCTTGACTCCTCTGAGGGTCACGGCATGTTGAAGTCGCGGGGGCAAAACGCGGCGATTCAGGAGTTTGCTATGGCATCGGCGAATGTCAGGCGTGTCACCCCCCATTCCGGCACATTTCAGTTTCTTCTCGCGCTGTTCTGCCTGCTGTTCGCAGCGCAGGCAGCGCAGGCGGCGAAGCTCTTTCCGCTCAATTCCTTCTCTTATTATATCACCGACTATGAGAACGACCTGAAGGGCGTCGCCAAGCTGGTGAACAAGCCGATGGCCGATCTCGCCACGGAACTTGCCGCCGCCGACGCCGCCAACAATCCCCGACTCTCCGCCGTGACGCTGGAGAAGATGATCACGCTTCAGCCCAAGGACGCCGCCCTGTGGCTGAAACTGGCGGAGCGCCTCGCCGTGGCGCAGCCCATCAATGATGAAGACAAATACCGCCTGCCCTCCAAGGTGATCGGCGCCAGCCTGAAAGCCTATCAGCTCGTCACCACACGCGAGGATGAGGCGAAGGCGCTGTCGCTCGCCGCGGGCGGCTTCGCCAGCCGCGAGGACTGGCGTCCTGCGCTCCAGGCCTACAAGGAAAGCCTGAGACTGGTCGAGAATCCCGACATCCGCACCACTTACGAGCAGATGCGCGAGGACCATGGCTTCCGCGTCACCGACTATACGGTGGAGAATGACGCGACGCCGCCCCGCGCCTGCTTCACGCTGAGCGATCCCCTGTCGCGCACCGTCACCGACTTCTCACCCTATTTCAAGCAGGACCCCGGCCCCGTCTCGGCTGTGACGGCGGACGGCAGCAAGCTCTGCGTTGAAGGGCTGAAGCATGGCGGCAATTACACCATCACGGTCAGGAAGGGCCTTCCCTCCGCCGTCGATGAGGATTTGGCCAAGGACTATGATTTCAGCTTCTATGTGCGGGACCGCGCCGCCGGCGTGCGCTTTGCGGGCAAGGCCTATGTGCTGCCGCGCACCGGGCAATCGGGCATGCCCGTGCTCACCGTCAACACCAAGGGCGTGAAACTGGCGCTCTACCGGATCGGAGATCGCGGGCTTGTGAACAGCGTGCTCGATTCGAATTTCCTGTCGCAGATCGACGGCTATGCCGCGAACGCAATCGAAGACGAAAAGGGTGCGAAGGTCTGGGAAGGAACGCTCGACACGCCCTCGCCGCTCAATGAGGAAGTGACGACGGGCTTCCCCGTGGATGCAGCGCTCGGCAAGCTCGATCCCGGCCTTTACGTGATGACGGCGCGCGCCGCTTCGCAACCCGAGGGCGAGACCTATGAAAACGTCGCCACGCAATGGTTCGTGATTTCCGACCTTGGCCTCACCACCATGGACGGCAAGGACGGGCTTCATGCCTTTGTGCGCTCGATCGCCTCCGCCGATCCGCTGAAGGACGTGGAACTCAGGCTTGTTGCACACAACAATGAAATCCTCGGCACCGCGACGACGGACGAAAGCGGCGCAGCACTTTTCGCACCCGGCCTTGTGAAGGGAACGGGGGGCCTCGCCCCCGCCCTCCTCGTCGCCAGCACGAAAGACGGCGATTATGATTTTATCGACATCACCCAGCCCGCCTTCGACCTGACCGACCGGGGCGTTGCGGGACGCGACCCGCCGGGCGCCATCGATGCCTTTGTCTATGCCGAGCGCGGCGTCTACCGCCGGGGCGAGACGGTGCATTCCGCCGTGCTGCTGAGAGACGGCAAGGCCAATGCCATCACCGGCCTTCCCATCACGCTGATCATCGAACGCCCCGATGGCGTTGAATACAGCCGCACCCAACTGGCCGACCAAGGTGCAGGCGGCCGTAGCTATGATTTCACCATCAATGCGGCGGCGCAGGGCGGCACATGGTCAATCAAGGCCTATACCGATCCCAAGTCCGACCCGGTGGGGCAGACGTCCTTCCTCGTCGAGGACTACGTGCCCGACAGGATCGAGTTTGATCTGAAAACTCAGGCCACGGTGATCACCACCGGCACCGGCGCGCCCTTCACCGTGGATGGCCGCTATCTCTTTGGCGCGCCGGGTGCGGGGCTTGATCTCGAAGGCGATATTTCCGTCACCGCCAATGACGCACCCTTCCCCAAGTGGAAGGACTACAGCTTCGGCCTGACGGATGAGCGCGTGGATGCGGTGCAGAACACCATCACGCCCCTGCCGCAGACCGATATCAACGGCCATGCTGATCTGGTGGTCAGGCTGCCGGAATTGCCTTCAACGACGCGGCCTTTGAAAGCCGACATCTCGATCCGCATGCGCGAACCGGGCGGACGGGCGGTTGAAAATGACACGACATTGCCTGTCGAAGCCACGCAAGCCATGTTCGGCATCAAGACCGATTTCAATGCCGACTATGCGCCGCAGGGCCAGTCTTCCGGCTTCGACATCGTGGCGCTCGACCCCAAGGGCAATCCCGTCGCCGTCAAGAACGCCGCCTGGACGCTGAAGAAACTCTCCTATGACTACCAGTGGTTCAATGTGGACGGCAGCTGGCGTTATGAGGAAGTGACGCGCTCGTCGAAGCTGGCGGGCGGCACACTCGATCTCGACGGCAAGGCGCCGGCGCATTTGACGCGCACGCTGGACTGGGGGCTTTACCGCCTCGAGATCGGCGCTGACGGCATGACGCCGGCCAGCATCGATTTCTCCGCCGGATATTACTGGAGCGATACGTCCAAATCCGACACGCCCGATACGCTGAGCGTGGCGCTGGACAAGACCACCGCTTCAACCGGCGACACGCTGAATGTGAAGATCGACTCGAAGAATGCCGGCAAAGCCTCGATCCAGATCGTCGGCGACCGGCTGCTGGCGATGCAGATGGTGGATGTTCCGGCGGGCGGCATCAGCGTGCCCGTGACCATCGGCAAGGACTGGGGGGCTGGCGCCTATGCTGTCGCCACCCTCTATCGCCCGATGGATGTGAAAGCCAAGCGCATGCCCGCCCGAGCCATTGGCGTGGCGTGGTTCGACATCGACCGCGCGGCGCGCACGCTTGATGTGAAACTTGCGCCCACGGGCTTGATGAAGCCGCGCCAGAACCTCGACGTGCCGGTGAAGATTTCCAATCTCACGCCGGGCGAGGAAGCTTACGTGACCGTGGCCGCTGTGGATGTGGGCATTCTCAATCTCACCCGCTACAAGGCCCCTGCTCCTGAATCCTATTATTACGACCAGACGCGCTTGACCGCCGAATTCCGCGATCTCTATGGCTCGCTGATCGACGGCATGCAGGGCGCGGCGGGCGCCATCCGCTCCGGCGGTGACGCGGGGGCTGCCTTCTCTTCGCCGCCGCCCACGCAGCCGCCGCTGGCGCTGTTCTCGGGCCTCGTGAAGGTGAAAGACGACGGCACGGCGGACGTGACCTTCGCGATCCCCGGCTTCAACGGCACGGTGCGCGTGATGGCCGTGGCGTGGACGCCCTCCAAGGTGGGCCATGCCCAGGCCGATGTGATCGTGCGCGATCCGATCGTGGTGGCGGGCACGCTGCCGCGCTTCATGGCGGCGGGCGACCAGTCGCGCCTGAGGCTCGACATCATCAACACCGAAGCGCCTGCCGGTGACTACACGGTGGGCGTGACGGTGGATGGCCCGGTGACGGGCGATGCCGCGAAGCTGACCCAGAAAGTGACGATTGGTGCGGCGGGCGCGCGCGTGGCGGCCTTCGTGCCGATCACCGCGACAGCGCCCGGCGATTCCCACATCACGGCGAGGCTCGTCGGCCCCGATATCGTGATCGAGCAGGACTATACGCTGCATGTGGTGCCAGCCAATCCGCTGGTGACGCGCCGCACCACCATGGACCTTGCGGCCAATGGCGGATCGATCACGCTGAGCCCGGACTTGATTTCCGAAATGCTGCCGGGCACCAGTGCCGTGTCGCTGTCGGTTTCGACCATTCCGGAACTCGATGCGGCGGGGCTGATCCGCGATCTCGACCGCTATCCCTATGGCTGCTCCGAACAGACGGTGAGCCGGGCCCTGCCGCTGCTCTATCTGAGCGATTTGAAAGCGGGCAAGGATTTCGCCGATGACGAGTTGAAACGCCGCCTCGCCGATTCCGTGGCAAGGCTCTTGAACCGGCAGAGCGCCAATGGCTCCTTCGGCTTGTGGTCGGCGGGCGACGGCGATGCCGATCTGTGGCTCTCCTCCTTCGTCACCGACTTCCTGCTCCGCGCCCGCGAAAAGGGCTTCGACGTGCCGGAGAACAACTTGACCGACGCGATCAATTACCTGCGCAACAGCGTGGGCAATGCGCCGGACATCGAGGATGGCAAGGGCGAGGACATGGCCTATGCGCTTTATGTCCTGGCCCGCGCGGGCCGCGCACCGGTCGGCGATCTCAAATATCTCGCCGACACCAAGCTCGAGAGCTTCGGCACCGTGATGGGCCGCGCCCAGATCGGCGCCGCGCTGGCGATCCTGGGCGACCGGCAGCGCGCCGAGACAGCCTTCTCCTCCGCTGCCGACGAGCTGAGCGACAACGAGGATAATCCGTCCACGGAATATCGTGAGGATTACGGCAGCAATCTCCGCGATGCCTCGGCCCTTCTGGCGCTGGGCATTGATGGCAAGGCCAGCGACAAGGTGATCCGCGTCGCCGCCAAGGCGATCAGCACCGAACGCACCCGCACGCATTATGCCTCGACACAGGAAATGTCGTGGATGGTGCTGGCGGCGCGCGCCATCGAGAACGATGCCAAGACCATCCGCCTCGATGTGAACGGCGCTCCGCAACAGGGCGCACTTTACAAGCTGTTCGGCGAGGGCGACTTCACCGGCAATTTCCGCGTGGCCAACAAGGGGCCCTCGGCACTCCGCGCGGTTGTCGCCGTCTCGGGCTCGCCCAAGGTGGCGGACCCCGCGGCGTCCAACGGCCTCAAGGTGACACGCGCCTATTTCACCCCCGATGGCAAGCCCGTTGATCCCGCCAGCGTGCCGCAGAACACCCGCCTCGTCGCCGTCATCACGGTCGACTCGGGCGGCAACGGCAGCATGGACGGACGCTTCCTCGTCTCCGACCGCTTGCCTGCGGGCTTCGAGATCGAGAACCCCTCGCTCGTCGCTTCGGGCAGCACGGCAAGCCTCGGCTGGCTCGAGACATCGGGATCGCCGACTTACACCGAGTTCCGCGATGACCGCTTCACCGCCGCCTTCGGCAGCACGCCGCTCAAGGTCGCCTATATGGTGCGCGCCGTATCACCCGGAGCCTACGCGCATCCCGGTGTGACGGTGGAAGACATGTATCGGCCGGAGATCAACGCCAGCACGGGCACGTCCACCGTGGTGGTGACGGAACCTTAGACATGCGGCTCACGCTGAAACGGCCCCCGGCGCATGCGCTTTATGCGTGCGTGCTGGGGGCCTTCCTGCTGGTGAATGCGGTGGGCTTTCCGCTCAGCGAATTCATCCGCCGGTTAGGCCCGCCGCCTCTGGGCGAGCGCGTGACCTATTCCTCGCTGGTCGTGGACCGCGACGGCAAGCTGCTGCGCCCTTTCACCACCAGCGACGGCTATTGGCGATTGCCATTGAGCGCCAAAGATGTGGACCCGCGCTATCTCGCCATGCTGCTCGCCTATGAGGACAAGCGCTTCCATGAGCACAGGGGCGTTGACCCTTATGCGATGCTGCGCGCCATGGGACAGGCGCTCTGGCATGGGCATATCGTGTCGGGCGGATCGACGATCACCATGCAGGTGGCGCGCCTTCTGGAACCCCGCCCGGCCCGCACGCTCTCCGACAAGCTGGCCGAAATCATCCGCGCCGTTCAACTCGAGCGGCGCTTAAGCAAGGCGCAAATCCTCGACCTCTATCTGGCGCTCGCCCCTTCGGGCGGCAATGTCGAGGGCATCCGCGCCGCTTCGCTTGCCTATTTCGGCAAGGAGCCGAAGCATCTCTCGACAGCCGAGTCAGCCCTTCTGGTGGCGCTGCCGCAATCGCCGGAAACACGGCGGCCCGACCGCTTCCCTGAAGCCGCCAAAGCCGCGCGCAACCGCGTGGTGGCGAGGCTGGCGGCGGCGCATATCATCAACAGCGATCAGGCTGAGGCCGCCGAAGGAGAAGCAGCCCCCGGCGGGCGGCAGACCTTCCCGATGCTTGCCGCGCAACTGGCGGAGAAGCTGGCGAAGCCTCTGGCTGATGGCCGGGTGGTGAAGACCACCCTGCTCCGTTCGCTGCAATCGCAGCTTGAGGATCTAGCGCGCGAGAAAGCCACCGCCCTCGGCGGTGGCGTTTCAGCGGCGATCATCGTGGTGAAGAACGATACCGGCGAAGTGATCGCCCATGTGGGCGGCGTGGGCTTTCTCGACGCGCGCGGCGGCATGCTGGATTTGGCCAATGCCATCCGCTCGCCGGGATCAACCCTCAAGCCCTTCATCTATGGCTTGGCCTTCGAGGACGGCATCGTTCATCCCGAGACGCTGGTGGATGACCGGGCCGTGCGCTATGGCGCCTATGCGCCGCAGAATTTCGATGACAGCTTTCATGGCACGGTGACGGTGAGGACGGCGCTTCAGCAATCGCTCAACGTGCCAGCTTTACAAGTGCTGGATGCGGTGGGGCCGGACAGGCTGGTGGCGCGGCTGAAGAATGCCGGCGTCGATCTCGTATTGCCATCGGGAACAGCACCCGGCCTTGCCGTGGGGCTGGGCGGTGCGGGAACGAAGCTGACCGATCTCGCAACGCTTTATGCCGCACTCGCGCGGGGCGGCGAACCGTTGCGCCTCTTATGGCAGCCGCCGGGAGCGACGGCTGATCAGCCGCATCTCCGCCGCCTGATGGAGCCGCAGGCGGCCTGGATGGTGAGCGATGTGCTGCTGGGTTCGCCAGCCCCCCTCAATGCCATGTCGGGCCGCATCGCCTTCAAGACCGGCACCTCCTATGGCTACCGTGATGCGTGGTCGGTGGGTTATGACGGGGCGAACACCATTGCCGTCTGGGTCGGGCGGCCCGATGGCGCGGCGGTGCCGGGCCTCGTGGGCCGCATCGCGGCGGCGCCGATTTTGTTCGACGCCTTCCAGCGCGTGAGCGCCACGCGCACCAAACTGCCGCCGCCTCCGCAAGGCGTGATCTTCGCCCGCACCAGCGAGCTTCCCGCCAATCTCCAGCGCTTCCGCCCCAATGGCCTGCCGCAGGTGGCCGATGCCGGCCCGGGCAATCCGCCGCTCGCCATCGCCTTTCCGCCCGATGGCGCCAAGATCGATCTCGATGGCGCGGGTGAGGATGCCATGCTGGTGCTGAAGGCCTTGGGCGGCGTGCCGCCTTTCACATGGCTCGTTGATGGCGTGCCGGTGGTAACGAAAGACCAGCGCCGCGAATCCTACTGGGACCAACCCGGCCGCGGCTTCTCCCGCCTCTCGGTGATCGACGCCACCGGAGCGACGGCAACGGCGATGGTGCGGATACAGTAACATTCTCTCACCTGTCACCCCGGCGAAAGCCGGGGCCCATGGATCAACCGCTGCGGATGCAGGAAGTCTGGGTCCCGGCGTTTGCCGGGATGACAGGTGATGCGAACTACTGCAGCGCCTCGCTCAGCAATCGCGACAGGCGCGGGTCGAGGGTAAGCTGGCCTGCGGCGGCAAGGCCTTCGGCCGACATCTTGCGGGCTGTCTTGGCGAGAATGTCGCGCACCTTCCCGTCGGGATGTTTGGCGATGAACTCCGGTGCTTCATGCGCCAGGAACACGAGGCAGATCACATCTTCCAACGCCTGCGCTTCCTCATCCATCTTGAGGCGCTCTTTCTTGAGAAGCGACGCAACGCGGGCGATTTCACTGTCGTCATAACCCGCCTCGCGCATCAGCCCGCCGGTGCGGCTGGCGTGATGCTGCTGCAAATCCTTGCGCCATTTGAGATAGCCGATGCGGCCTTCATCGTAAGTTTCGCGCGGGCTGATCCAGCGTTCGATATGCTGGGCGCGGGCGGCGATCTGCAAGGCCCCGGATGCCTGGGGGCGAAACGCCGCGAGTGCTGCGGACATGCGCTGGCCATAGAGCAGCGCGCGCGGTGTGCCGCCCGCATCCTTCACCGGATCAGCCGCGTTCACCGCATCGATGGCGGCGAGCACGGCGTTCAACTTTTCTGTTTTTTCCAGAATGGTTCCTGCGCCTTGAAGCTGGCCCATGTCGCGTCCAGTTGCTTTTCCGCCAGAATGGCCTCACGCGCCTCCCAGCCGAGAATGAACCCCGAGGCCTCAGACATCTCCGTCCCGCCGCCCGCTGTCAACTCCCCGAGCAGGCGGCGCGCGGTGACCACATCATTGTGCGCGCCGAGCCTGTCCTGCAGATCGGCAATCACCGAAAGCCAGGACTGCTGACGCCGCGCATGGCCGAACAGCCCGCCGAAAAATTCAATGGCATAACGGAGGTTCTTGAGCGCGATGCGAAGCCGGTGGCGGGCGTGATCGTCGAGTGTTGAAAACCCCTTGCCGCGCTTCCGGACACGGCCATGCAATTTCTCCAGCGCGGATGCGGCAAAGCCTTGCGCCGTCATGCCGCCGAGCGCCTCCTCGCGCGCGGAACTCCACCCCCGCCGCGCCAGGAAGGCCTGCATGTCGAGAACGAAACAGGTGGCGTCCTCGCCGTCGATCACCGCACGGGCCGCCTCATAGGCCTTCCCGCGCGCCAGTTTGAGCCTGTTCATCACCTCATCCACGGATGAAGGGCGGTCGCCGCTGGTGAGGGGACCTGCCGCGAGACGCTCCTCGAACACGTCGCAATCGCGCGCCGGGCCCAATTGCGCCGCGATCATGCCGGCACGCTCGCGGAAGGAAGAAAACTCCGCACACGGAATGAACTTGCCGAAAACGCCAAGCGCCGAACGGGTGCGGCGCAAGGCGACGCGGAGCTGATGAACCGATTCCACATCGCCGGCCGCGCGCAAGGCCGCCCAGTTGGCGGTGAAATGCGCAAGGCCATTGCCGAGAATGGCCGAGATGGCATCATCCAGCCCGCCGCTTTCGAGCTTCAGCGGATTTGCCTTGACCGGCTGCGGCACTCTCTCCTGCACCAGGAAAAAGCCGCGCTGCGACTTGCTGAGAAATTCGAGGCGAAGCGGCGCCTGCCGGGCAAGCTGGTTGGCCAGCGCATAAAGCCCGGCCTCATCGCCCGAGGTGAGTTCAAGTTCGGCCTCCGCCAGCGGCTGGCGTTTCCGTCCCGCAATCAGGTCGCCCTCATCAAGCGCCATCTCGATCGCCGCATCAGCCAGGTTGAAATGGAACAGCCGGCGGCGCACCACCGTATCGAACTGGCGGATCAGCGGTTTCCCGTTCAGAATATCGGCCAGCTTTCGCGACACCGCATCGTCGAACAGCAAAATATCGGCGAGACCCTTGGGCGATGGCACTTCGATTTCGCCGCGCTGAAACGGATTGTCTTTCGCCGGAAGCTTCACGCACAGCGCCGGCCTGCTCTTTCCTTCGCGGCGCACCCGCAGGACGATTTTGCGGGCGATGAGATCGCGTTCGGCCGTATCGAAATATGTGGTCCTGAGAACAGAGGCGGCGCCATCGCCCGTCCCCGCGAACAAGGACAAGGCCAAGACATCGCGCAAACCTTGCGCGCTGGCCCTGAACTTCACCTCTGTTTCGATGCCCCCGGGGGCTGCCATGCCCTTACTCCCCGGCCAGATTGGGGAGTTGCATTGTCACAATCAAGCGGCGCGCGAACACCGCGCATGATGGTCCTAAGGACGCGGGCCGGGGCTGTTGAGAGCCGCGGCAAGCGTCTCAATGACCGTGAGGGTATCGGCAGGTTTTGAAAGAACCCGCACATGCGCCAAAGCCTGCGGCAGATTGAGCTGCATGCCGTAGCCCGTGAGAAACACCACCACCGCTCCCTTCTCCACGAGGCGCTGCGCGATCTCAACGCTCGTCGCGCTGTTGATCCGGAAATCGAGAATGGCCGAGCGAATGGCATGGGCGGCAACAGCTTGCGCCGCCTGCGCGAGGCCCGATGCTGTGTGCAGGCGCGTGAAGCCCGCTTCAACAAGCGACTGCTCGAGGTCGAGCAGCACGATCGAATTGTCTTCGAGCACCAGGCAGGGCTGGAGCCGCTCGAGAATCCCGTCAGGAAGTTTTTGCGCCGCCATGATCCGAACACCGCCAAGAATGGCCATATCGCGCCGGTCTGACGCGGCGGGAGTGGACCGTTACCTGCAGCCCAACAGCCCGCAGCGGCCGGCTAAGGATCAAGAATGCATCCCGCCGGTAGTATGTGCACGCTGACACACACGCGCGCGCCTGTCTGTCCACAACCGCACATTTCGCGAAGAGCTTTTTCAGGACGTCACGGAATCGAGCGGAAGCCACGCCTCATAAACCAGTCCGGTGCGCGGCCAGGAGAGGCTCGCGCGGCCCTGAAACTGATCCGGCACGGCCTTTTCCAGCATGGCCAGGCCAAATCCGGAGCGGCGCGGCGGCCTGACAGTCTTGAGCCCGCTCTCTTCCCAGCGGAGATAGAGCGTTGGCGAGCCCGCCTCTGCCCGCTCAAGGCGCCCGCTCAGCCTGACGGAGCCGCCATGCGCAAGGGCGCCGTGGCGGGCCGAATTGGCGCCCAGTTCATTGAAGGCAATGCCGAGCGTCTGGGCATGCTGGGTCGGCAGTTCCACATGTGGCAGGTCGATGCGGATGCGCGCCGCCTCATCCTGAAGCGGCATATAGGGCCGGAGCGTGCTCTGCGCGAGCGCCGACAGCGATGCGGAGGTCCAGCCGGAATCAAACAGCAGATCCTGCGCCGCCTTGAGCGCCATCAGCCGCCCATGAAATTTCCGCTCATACTCCTCAACGCTGCGCGCCGTGGCAGCACTCTGCCGGGCCAGGCTTGATGTGAGCTGCACCGAATTGCGCACCCGGTGCGCGAGTTCGGAGAGAAGCATGGACTGGGTTTTCTCGTCCTGCTTGCGCTTTGAAATATCGAGCGCCACGACGGCATAGGCCGGAGGGGCGCCGGAGGAGCCGCGGATAAGCTTGCCGTTGACGAGGCACCAGACGGGGCTTCCATCCTTCCGGATGAAGCGTGTTTCAAACTGGATCTGTTCGCGGGGTTGACCATTTTCGTCGCGCAGCAGAGCGGCATTTCTCGCAATGTCGTCGGGGTGGGTGAGTTCACCGGCCGTCATGTTTTCCAGTTCGCACTGCGAATAGCCAAGGAGTGCGGCCATTTCGCCATTGGCGCGCAGCAAGCGCCCGCTCTCGACGTCGGTCTCGCAATTGGCGGTGCCCGAATTTTCAAAGAAGGCTTCCTCCCTGCCGCGCACCGTGCTGAGTTCGGCAGCGGTGCTCGACAGCGCATCGGAAAGGCTGTGTGCCCGCCCGCCGAGATTGGCCCAAGCACGGGATATCCAGGCCAGGGCGGTGGCCAGGATTCCGGCAAGCGCCACGATCAGCCAGCTTCGCGGGCCCGCATCAGTGTGCGCGGGCGTGAGCGACACGCGCAAGGCATAGGGCCCGATGGTGATGCCCCGGTGCTGAACGAGGGCTTGATCGGGCGCCAGCCGGGGGCCTGCCGAAAAGAGATCGCTGGCGTTGCCCTCCTTCACCTCGGAGAGCACGAAACTCTGATCCGGCTTCAGTGAAACGCTCCGCAGCAGATCGCCGTAGGGAATGGCCTTGAAGAGCAGGCTTCGCGAGACGGCCGGCGTCTCCGGCGTCAAGCTTGCCGTGCGCACCCCAATCAGGAAGGCCGGCTGATCCAGCGGGCCATCGCTTCCGGCTGAAATGACAAACTCGCCCTGCTTGTCCTGCTCGGTCAAAACGCCGGCCATGCTGGCAATCGAGCCGAGGTCCAGCCCAAGAACGCCCGCTGGCTGCGTGCCGGAGGTGAAGATCACCGGCGCCGCGAAGGAATGCCCTGCCGGAATGCCATGGATGCGATAGGCGGGATTGCCGCTTTCCTGCTGAATGGAGGTTTCCAGCGCTCCAACATCACCAGCCGGGATAACGCGCGCCCATATCCATTTGGAGCCCACGTCCCGGGGGCCCGCCAGCCGCGCCAGAAAATCGCTGACCACCGCAATCGTGGGAGAACCCCCGCCGATCAGCGCGCCAGCGGCATAGCTTTCCGTCCTGGCGCTGCGCAATGACCGCTCGACCAGATCAATCTGCTGATCCGCCGCCTGGCGCGATGCCTGATCCAGATCGCGTGCTTCGAGATAATAGGCAGCCCCCGCCAGCGCAGCGGTTGCGGCAAGCCCGACGCAGGCTGTCCATGCAGACCTATAAAGGGAGAGAAGCATTCACGCCTGACAAGACTACAGCCCAACTCTGATACCGGTAGGCGACAAACGGCGATCAGCCGCGCAAGTTCCCTCGCCGCCCACATAATTTGCCCCAAGCCGTGCGGGGAGCGGAACCACCCACGAATTTCCGCGTTCATCGAGGCTCCGGACTCCGGCGGAGGGCTGCCGGATAAGCGCGGAACGGCGGGGGATCAGATCAATGCGGCCATTGCCACCCAAGGTTTTCGGTGAACACGTGCTGCGGCCGATGCCCGGACAGCAGCTGATGATCGGGCTGGTGGTGTTCCTGGCGATCTGCGTCATCCTGTATTTCGGGCGCGAAATCATCATTCCCGTGGTCCTGGCGGTGCTGCTCTCCCTGCTTCTGGCCCCCGGCGTTCGTGCCCTGCAACGCTGGAACCTGCCCAAATCGCTCGCCATCAGCCTGGTCGTGGGGCTGACCCTGATCGTGCTGCTGGCGGGCGCCGCGATGCTGGCCACCGCCCTGACCCGGCTGGCCGCCGACCTTCCGCAATATGAGACCAACCTGCGGGACAAGGCAAAGACCCTGCGGATCTTCACATCGGGCGGCGGCACCATGGAAAGAGCCGCCAATGTGCTGAAGGATCTCCAGATCGAACTTGCCGACAAACCGCAGCAGGCTGCCCCGCAGGCGGCAGAACAGAAGCCCATTCTGGTTGAAATGCGGGATTCATCGTTCGGCCCGCTGGAGCCCATCATTTCGGTTCTCGGCGTTCTTGCCTTTCCGGTGGCCCAGCTCGGCATCGTGATCATCATGGTGTTCTTCATCCTCTTCAACCGGGAGGATTTGCGAAACCGCTTTCTCCGCCTTGCCGGGACGAGTGACATTCACCGCACCACCCTGGCAATCGATGAGGCGGTGCGCCGCCTGAGCAGGCTGTTCACCACCCAGCTCATGATCAATGTGCTGACCGGCGCCTTCATTGGCACCGCGCTGACCCTAATCGGCGTGCCGGGCGGCATCCTGTGGGGCGCGCTGACCGCCGTGCTGCGCTTTGTGCCCTATGTCGGCACGCTGATGTCATCGGTGGTGCCGCTCATCATCGCGGCTGCCGTGGGCGATGGGTGGACACTCGCCATCGCCACCATCGCCGTTGTGCTGACAACCGAACTGATCGTTGGCCAGGTGCTGGAGCCGCTGTTCTTCGGCAAATCGAGCGGCCTGTCTCCGGTGGCCGTCGTCGCCGCCGCCACCTTCTGGACCGCACTTTGGGGGCCGATCGGCCTCGTGCTTGCAACGCCGCTGACGATCGCCGTGCTCGTCGTCGGGCGGCATATCGAACAGTTGCAGTTTCTCGAAGTCATGCTGGGCAGCGAGCCGGTGCTGACGCCCGATCACGTGTTCTATCAACGCATGCTGGCGGGCGATCCGCTGGAGGCGGCGGAACAGGCCCATGACGATGAAAAGGCGGGAACCCTCGGCACCTTCCTGACCGATGTGGCGGTACCCGCCCTTCTGCTGGCGCAACATGACCAGCGCCGGGGCGTCCTGAGCAAGGAAAGCCAGAGCCGCATTGCCAACACCTTCTCGGAGACCCTTGATGAAATCTGGGACGAGCAGCCCGACACGGCCGGAACACCGCCCGCGGTGACGCTGATCGCCGGCAATGGATCTCTGAATTTCGCCGCCGCGCTGGCGTTTTCCGCCTATCTGACAGACCTTGGCGTGGCGCACCTCCTGCTGCCGGAGGATGCCATTCAGCCGGGCAAGCTTCGCGATGTGCCGAACGGCCCCGATGCCGCCGTGTGCCTGTGCTATCTCTCGGTTCCGAGCGAAGCACAGCACGCCTATCTCAAGCGCCGCATTCTTCCCCATGCCGGCCAGGGCAAATTCTACACCATGGCGTGGACCGGATCGTCCGAACACGATCATATCCTCTCGGCATCCGAAGCAGCCCAGCGCTTCCCCTTGGTTCCCAAGGCGGCGGGCGGGGAGGCAGCTGCGGAAACGGCACTTTCGACGGCATAAAAAAGGAACTTTTTGGCCCTTCGCGCCTTCTTTCCCAAGAGGGAAATCCCTCTCTTTATCAATGACAAAGAGGTGAATCATGAACTGGGATCGCATCGAAGGAAACTGGAAGGAATTCAGCGGCAAGGCCAAGGCCCACTGGGGCAAGCTCACGGATGACGATCTGACGGTCATCAAGGGACGGCGGGAAGAACTGGAAGGCCGCCTCCAGAAAAACTACGGCTACGGCAAGGACAAGGCGAAGGCCGAAGTCGACAACTGGCTCAAGGGAGCCTGAGCAGAACCTGGGGGCGGTGCGTGAGCGCCGCCCTCATTCTATGCGCTGACAGGAGGAAAACATGCAGAAGGCCGCGGACGTGAAAAAGGTGCAGGCCAACCCCACCCGGACATTCGATTCGCCTGCCGACGTGCTCACCGCCGATCTGACCGACGATGAAAAGCGCGCCATTCTCAAAAGTTGGGAAGACGAAGCGCATCAGCTGCAGACGGCGACGGAAGAAAGCATGTCGGGCGGCGAACCATCGAGGCTTGATGAGGTGCGAAAGGCGATCGACAGACTCGAAAATCGCCATTGAAGATTGAAAGTAAAAAAGAAAAGAGCGGGAATATCTCCCGCTCTTTTTTTATGTCGACTAGCGCTATGCGCGCCGCATGGCGCCAAAGAGAAAGCCCAGCACCGCGAGGATGATTGCCACCCAGAACACGATCTTGGCGCCCGCCATCGCCGTTCCCGCAACGCCGCCAAAACCCAGCAGGGCCGCGACGATCGCAACGATCAGGAAAATCACCGCCCAGTGCAGCAGATTCGAAAAATTCATTGCACACTCCCTTGAAGGGGGCGACCACCACCCCTGTGCAAGCAATGCGGCAGAAACCTCATGGTTCCTGCCGCATCATCCAAACAAGAAATTTACTTGGTACTGAGCGCGGCGCTACCGGCGCGCCATGAAGCCCAGCACGATGCCGAGGCCGAACGCTGCAACCAGCGATCCGACGGGATTGCGCGCCACGGTGTCTTCAAGCGTGGTCAGCGACTTGTCGCTCGCCGCACGGGCATGGCGATAGGCAGCCTTCCCTGCCCGGCTCGCATCATCCATTTTCTCGTAAAACTTGTCCTGTGCCGCATCCGCCGCCTGATCGCGGACGTTGCGAAGGCCGTCGAGCGCCGACTGCCCGGCCGCCCTGAGATGCTCGACTGAATCAGACGCCGCGCGCTGGGCGGTGCCGGCAATGTTGGAAGCGGCAGTAGATGTGCGCATGATGGATATCCTTCCTGAAAGTGAGGCAACGAAGAAACGGCCCGCTTGAGGCGCGGTTCCAGTGGGCGGAAGGAAATTCTATTCCGCCGCACTCGCGGCCACAGCCGCCTGAAAATCAGCATCGGGGCCGAACTCGCCGCCCTGGTTCAGCTTCAGGAGCTCCGCCAGTTTCGACCGGCCGCGGTTGACCCTACTCTTGATCGTGCCCACCGCAACGCCGCAAATGGCCGCCGCCTCCTCGTAAGACATGTCCGACGCGCTGACGAGCAGAACCGCCTCACGCTGATCGACTGGCAACTTCATCAGCGCCGTCTGCATGTCGGTCAAATCCATGTGGCCATGCTGTTCCGGATGCGACGCCACTTTCGCGGCGATGGCGCCGTCGGCATCTTCCACTTCGCGTTTCCGTTTGCGGATCTGCGTGTAGAACTCGTTGCGCAGAATGGTGAAAAGCCAGGCCGCCATATTGGTGCCCATCTGGTAGCTGCGCCGGTGCTGCCAGGCCTTGGTGAGGGTTTCCTGCACCAGATCATCCGCCCGGTCGGTCCGGCCCACGAGCGAAATGGCAAAGGCGCGCAGAGACTGGATCGATCCGATCAGATCCGCCTTGAACTGCCTGTCATCCGCGTGGGGTGCATCGGGCTGCATCTGCGGCTCGTCCCTCACGCATTGTCCTGTGAGTTGCTGTCGTCGAGCTGCTTCAGAAGATCAAGAAACCGGTCAGGCACCTCCTGACTGCTGATGCCGTCGTAAAACGCCTTGAGTTTTCCACTGACCGCCGCTTCAACAATCTGGGCCGATTTTTTCGTTGCCGGTAGCGGGCGTTTGCCCTTGCCTTGCTGGTTCATACTGATCGTCTTCGTTTCGCGTGAAGTGTTGCACCTGCCGAGTTGTTGTAACGTGGCCGATAAAGCTTTGTTCCAGAAATTTTTTCGAAACTCCGGAACCGGATTCGGCGTTAGGCGTTTATTGACCAAACTGTAGCTGCAGGGAGAGGCCAGGTTAAAGCCAGGCTATTGATTTATATGAGTCTTTCCAGGAACATTGCACCATACCTCCCCTTCCTCCGCCGCTATGCGCGCGCCCTCACCGGCTCTCAGGCGAGCGGAGACAGCTATGTCGCGGCGGTTCTCGAGGCCTTGATTTCCGATCCCTCCGCCATCCGCGGCCAGGACAATCCCCGCATTGCGCTTTACCGCTCCCTCAGCAAGCTCTGGGGCTCTCTCGGCATCAACCGCCATGGCGAAACCGCCCAGCCCGGCTGGGAAGCCACCGTGCAGGGTCGGCTGAACAGCATTCCGGGCCCGGCGCGCCAGGTGTTCCTGCTGCAGGCCGTCGAAGGCTTCAACCAGCGCGAAACCGCCGAGATCCTCGAGCGCACCGAAGTTGATGTCGCCGCCCTTCACGAGGAAGCGAGCCGGCAGATTTCCGAGATGATCTCCAGCGATATCCTGATCATCGAGGATGAACCGCTGATCGCCATAGACCTTGAAGATATCGTCTCTTCGCTGGGCCACCGTCCGATCGGCATTGCGCGCACCCATCAGGAGGCGGTGAAGATGGTGCGCGAGCGCGCGCCGCAGCTCGTGCTCTCCGACATTCAATTGGCCGACGGCAGTTCCGGCATCGAGGCGGTGAACGAGATTCTGAGGCAGGTCGACGTGCCGGTGATCTTCATCACCGCATTCCCCGAACGCCTGCTGACCGGCGAGAGGCCGGAGCCCGCCTTCCTCGTCACCAAGCCCTTCTCGCCCGACATGGTGAAGGCCCTGATCGCCCAGGCGCTGTTCTTCGACATGCGCTCGCGCAAGGCCGCCTGATCTTCTCTCTCCTGAAATAAAAAGAGGCCGGAAATTTCCGGCCTCTTTTTCATTTGGTCGATCCCGTCAGATGACATGGAATACATACAAGAGGATGATGATCGGGATCGGAAGGCCAAGAAGCCATAGCAAGACGCCTCGCATGTTTCCCTCCTGAGTGATGTTTTATCTTCAGCCGCGCCACACGGCTCCGGTTCTGGAATTCACCAGCACCTGCACGCGGTAGCCGTTGCGTGTCGCGCGGAAGGAATAGGTTGAGCCGCTGCAATTCGTCGCCGATACGTTGCGGTAGCCCTTGTTGCGAACGATGCTGGCCGCCATTCCGCACGACATCTTCCCGTAGACGGGGCCGGGATGGGGCTTGGCCGGGCGATACCATCCATAACCGTTGCGGTAGTAATAGCCAGCGCCGGGATTGTACGCGTAATAGGGTATGCCCAGATAAATCCTGACTTTGGTTTTCGCATCGGCCGCAGGGGCTGTCGCCACAACGGACGTGAAGGCCAAAGGCAGAGCCAAGGCTGCGGCTGCGAGGAACGACTTCATAGGGGTGCCCTTTCATTTGTTTGGCGTTGCGACAACGCGGTGGATCGATTCAAGTTCCGCTGGAGGCGCGGAGCGGCGTTTGGCATCCATCCGTGTCTGCCGGATAGATGCCCTGCAGGATCAATTCAAAATGCGCTTTGACGGCGTCGTTGCAGCCGCATGACCGTGCCGCCAATTGCTTGGGATCATGAATTTTGAGCTTGCCGCGCCTGACGCTCAGGATGCCATCGCGTTTCATGCGCTGGATGATGCGGCTGATGTAGCTTCGCCCCACGCCAAGCATGGAGGCCAGGCGCTCCTGCGTGAGCGGCACTTCCAGTTCGCCCGTGCGATCCACCGCCGCGATGATCCATTTCGCCGCGCGCTGCTCGATGCCGTGGGCGGCATTGCAGGCGGTGGACTGGAACATCTGCGCCATCAGGCAGTCGGCGTAGCGCGAGAAGAGATTGTCGAGCGAGCGTGATTTCGCCTTTGCGGCATCGAGCGCTTCGACCGGCATGGCCAGGAACTCGCCGCCAAACTGCACCATGATCTGCGAAAAGGCCGGAAGCTTTCCCTGGCTGACAATGCCGCCCACAGCACCCTCGCGGCCAACCATGGTGGTTTCAACCGTGCCGCCGTCTTCCATGGAAATCAGGAACGAAACCAGCGTCGCCCCACAGGGAAAATAGACCGTACCGACATGATCGCCGTGGTGATAGAGAACCGCATTGGGCTTGGAGCTAAACGGCTTCAGATGCGGCGCAAGCAACGCCGCGTCCTCGGCGCGGAGAAAATTGAGAAGATTGTTTGCAGCGCCCGGCGCTGATGCCGCCGATGGGAACATTCCCCCCATGACCCGGTTCCCTTCCTGAAATCAGATGATTGCGTAAGCCGCCAGAGCGGCATTCGCCGTCTCGCTCGCCGCGATCAGCGTCGCAACGCCCAGCGCCATGCAAATCAGCATGTAGATCAAACGGGTTCCGGCCATGTGCCCTCGCGGTTCTTCGAAGATGAAATGCGGCCTCACGGCAAAAGTTCCGCTCCAATGTCGAAAAGTGGAACCTCGCATGCGCCGTGGCGTTGACGCGCACTGATCTGAGGGAGAACGGAAATGGCGAAGGGTGGCGGGCTGTCCGGCTGGTTTTCGAGCTTCGCCTCGGAGGTGGCGCGCCTGTGCGGCAGCCCGGCCGCCTTCGCGGTCGCAACCCTGTCGGTCATCGTCTGGGCCGCGACGGGCCCGATGTTTCATTTCTCCGACACCTGGCAGATGGTGATCAACACCGGCACGACGATCTGTACCTTCCTCATGGTGTTCATCATCCAGAACAGCCAGAACCGCGACGGCGCGGCGCTGCAGATCAAGCTCGATGAACTGATCCGCGCCGTTTCAGGCGCAAGGAACAGCATGCTCGATCTCGAAAGCCTGCCGGAGAGCGAACTGGATGAAATCCGCAAGACCTTCGTGACGCTGGCCGGCAAGCACCGGGCCGAAATTGCGCGCGCAGCGAAGGTGGACAAGACGGAGAAAGCAAAGAAGGCCAAAAAAGCCGCGAAGGTCTCGGTGACCGCTGCCAACGCAGCAGATTAGCCTGCCGGGGTTTGGTGGGCCCGCCAGGACTCGAACCTGGAACCAGACGGTTATGAGCCGTCAGCTCTAACCATTGAGCTACGGGCCCCCATGGGCGGGGATGGCTACAGCAATTCGCGGCGGCATGCTATAGCGCCTGCGATGTCAAAAAAACCTTTCACCCCCGAAGCCGCCGTCGAAGCCCTGATTGCCCTCCACGAAGAATCCGTGGCAGCACTCAAGGCCTGCCTCGAACGCTATTTCACCACCCGCGTTCCGCCATCCGAGAAGGAGGCGCGGCTGTTCACCTATCCCGAGCTGATCGTCAAATATCAGGCGAACGGCCTGCAGCCGGCACTCGCCCGCGCCTATGCGAAGTTCCAGGGGCCCGGCACCTATACGACCACCATAACCCAGCCCCGTCATTTCAGGCGCTATCTGCTGGAGCAGCTGACCTATCTGGTGCGCGACTATGGCGCGACCATCGAGGTGGACCGCTCAAATCAGCAGATCCCCTACCCTTACGTGCTGGACCGCGGCGACGACCTTGGCCGCGAGGGGATCAGCGCCGCCGAACTGGCGCTCCATTTCCCGGTGCCGAAACTGGCGGAGGTGGGCGACGAAATCGCCGATGGCGAATGGGACCACCGGCCGGGCCATGACATGCCTTTGGCGCTGTTCGACGCCATCCGTGTGGATTATTCGCTGAAACGGCTGCAGCACTATACCGGCACGCACTGGAGCAAGGTGCAGCCGTGGATCCTGCTCACCAACTATCACCGCTATGTCGACCAGTTCGTGACCTGGGGCATCGAGCAGCTGATGGCGGGCGGGCCCTATAAGGCGCTTTATTTGCCGGGCGGCGAGGTCATCACCTCAACCCTCAAGCATGAACATATGAAGGGGCTTGCCGAAAACTCGCCCTGGCACCGCTTCCAGATGCCCGCCTATCACCTGGAGCGTGGCGACGGCCTGGGCGGCGTGACGCTGGTGAACATCGGCGTCGGCCCCTCAAACGCCAAGACGATCACCGATCATCTGGCGGTGCTGCGCCCGCATTGCTGGCTGATGATCGGCCATTGCGGGGGGCTTCGCCAATCGCAGCGCATCGGCGATTATGTGCTGGCCCATGCCTATCTGCGGCAGGACCGGATTCTCGACACGATCGTGCCGCCCGATATCCCGATCCCAGCCCTCGCTGAAGTGCAGGTGGCGCTGCAGGAAGCGGCCGCCAGTGTCACGGGCGAACAGGGCGAGGCGCTGAAACAGCGGCTGCGCACCGGCACCGTCGTCACCAATGATGACCGCAACTGGGAGCTGCGCTGGACGCAGGAGAGAAAGCGCATCAACCTCTCGCGCGCCATCGCCGTGGACATGGAATCGGGAACGCTGGCGGCACAGGGCTATCGGCTGCGGGTGCCCTATGGCACCCTCCTCTGCGTCTCCGACAAGCCACTGCATGGCGAAATCAAGCTGCCCGGCGCCGCCAACGCCTTTTACGACCGGGCGGTGGGTGAGCACCTGATGATCGGCCTCGCGGCGGTTGAGGCGCTGAGAGGCAAGCTTTCGCAGCTCCATTCCCGCAAGCTCCGGAGTTTCGACGAACCGCCGTTCCGCTGACACCGGCCAGTCATTGCCCTGCCCCAATCGGAAAGCAAAGAATGTCCATGCCAATAAGGAACCAGACCCAAAATGCTCCGCACCCTTCTTGCCGCTTCGACGCTTGCGATGGCCGCCGTGATGGTGACACCCGCCATGGCTGACACGGTGATGGCAACCCCCCGCACCATTTCCCTTTCCGGACACGGTGAAGTGCGCATGGCGCCCGACCGCGCCACCGTGACCATCGGCGTGGCGAGCCGGAAAGACACCGCCGCCGAAGCCATGAAAGACAATAGCGCCGCCATGCAGGCGGTGTTCGCGGCATTGAAGGCCGCCGGCATCGCCGACAAGGACATGCAGACCTCGAATTTCAGCGTCCAGCCAAGCTATAACTATCCCAATGACGGCACGGCGCCGACGCTGGTTGGCTATGACGTTTCAAATAACGTCACCATCACGGTCAGGAAGCTCGATGCGCTGGGCGGCGTGCTGGATGCCGTTGTGAAAGCCGGATCGAACCAGATCCAGGGCGTGTCTTTCGATGTGTCATCGCCCGAGGCGGCGATGGATGAGGCGCGCAAGGCCGCCGTGGCCGATGCGCTGCGCAAGGCCAAGGTCTATGCCGGGGCGAGCAATGTATCGATCGGCAATATTCTCTCGATCGAGGAAGGCGCGGCCTTCCGCCCCCGCCCCATGGTGATGGCGCAGGCCAAGGTGATGCGCGCCGATGCAGCGCCCATTGCCGAGGGGGAACAAACGCTGGCCGTCGATGTTAGCATCACGTGGGAAATCAAATAGTCCTGATCAGGTTGTGATGCTGCTGCCATTGCCTGTCATCAGGGCTGTGGTAGCGGTATTCAATGCCGATCCTTGAGCGAGACCCCTGGCGCTTTCAGTTCTTTACCGGCCATGACTGTCCGGAGGATGTTGTCATCCCAACCGATGACCCGGATTGCTGGCAGCTTTTTCCGCGCCAGCGCTGGGTCTATGACAAGCTGAAGATTGCCGAGAGCCAGAAGCTGCGCTCAGGCCCTCATGGCGTGATGCCGGACCGTTTCCCGGTGTTCTCCAAGCCCATCATCAACCTCAAGGGCATGGGCGTGGGCAGCCGCGCCATCGCCTCACGCGAGGTGTTTGAGCATGTCTATGAGCCCGGCCACTTCTGGATGGAACTGCTGGAAGGCCCGCATGTCTCAACCGACTGCGCGGTGCGCCATGGCGAAATTCTGTGGATGCGCCATTGCACTGGCGTGAGCGGTGACGGCGGCACCTTCCGCCACTGGACCATCGAGGCCGCCACCAAACCGGCGCTTGAAACCTATCTGGCCAAATGGGTGGCGCTGCATCTCCACACCTATTGCGGCATGCTGAACTTCGAAACCATCGGCGGCAAGATCATCGAGGCGCATCTGCGCTTCGCCGACCAGTGGTGCGACCTCTATGGCGAGGGCTGGGTGGATGCGCTGATCGGCCTTTATGCCAAGGGCACATGGGGCTTCGATGACCGCAACCGCCGCGATGGCTATTCGCTGCCCCTCTTCGCAACCCATGGCGAAGGCTTCCGCCATCCCCCACAGGCGCTACAGGAGCAGATCCGCGCCATGCCGGGTGTGAAGAGCCTGCAAATCACGTTCCACGAAGAGAAAGACCCGCAACATCACCCCATGCCGCCGGGCGGATTTCGCATCGGCATCGTCAATGCCGTCTGCCTTGATGCGGGGCTGGAAGGCCGGCGCATGCTCGCCTCCGCCTATCCGCCGGAGCGCATGCTGCTGCCGCCTGAAACGGAAATGCGCCGGACTGCCTAAGGGGCCGGCGCATTTCAAACCTGCCCCCCGGAGGCACGCGGACTTACTGGCGCGAACCGGGGGCTCTCTTTGACGTGTCGATGTTTTGCCCGCCCTTCGTGACACTTTCATGACGGGGCGGTGCATTTTCCCTTGTGTCGTCCTGCACGTGGAAACGGTGCAGGATATGATGGAACACCGGGGCCAGCGCGATGCCGGCGATACCGAAAATCAGGAGCCCGCTGAAGATCGCGTAGAGCCCGGCAAAAATCTTGCCCGCCGTTGTCGCCAAGAGGCCCAAAGGCCCCATGCCCGAGAGGATCATAGCGGCGTTGACGAAAGCATCGACCAGGCTCATCCCCTCGAAGCCCATATATCCGGCCATGCCAACGGCGAGCCACACCACCACAAGGCCCAGCGCCCACAGGCCATTGCGGCTGAGCCTCCGGTAAAAAATCGATCGCGACGCGACCGGCTGGTTCTTTTGTTCGAAATCGAAGAGATATCTCACGAGGGCTGTTTCCTTTGCGGCCGGGCATTTGCTACAGGAAGGCGGTCATGTCCACAATCACCACGCTCTTTCCCACCTTTCTCTACCGCGCCGAAGTGCCGCGCGCCGGGCAGATGAACCGCGATCTCGAAGCCGTTTCCATGTCGCTCGCCATGGACGACCGGGCGGGCCTGCGCTGGGCCGAGAAGCACGGCTACCCCGGCTATACCTCTTATGCCTCGCTCAATGATCTCGCCTGGCGCTTCCCGGAATTCTCCCGCCTTGTGAAAATCATCGACCGCCACGCGCTGGCCTACGCCAAGGCGCTGCACTGGGATCTCCGCGGCACCAAGCCCATGTGCGACTCGCTGTGGGTGAACGTGATGCCCGAGGGCGGCTCCCACACCTCGCATATCCACCCCAATTCGGTGATCTCCGGCACCTATTACGTGGCGGTGCCCGAGGGTGCGGGGCCGATTGTGTATGAAGACCCAAGGCTGGCGATGATGATGGCGGCACCGCCTCGCAAGGACAATGCGCCACGCGAATTCAAGGCGCATGTGAGCGAATATCCCAAGCCCGGTTCGCTGCTGTTGTGGGAAAGCTGGCTCCGCCACGAGGTGCCGCTGAACCGCGCCGAAGGCAACCGCATCAGCGTGAGCTTCAACTATTGCCTGGGGAGTGAGTGAACTCACTCCATTTGTCACCCCGGCGGAAGCCGGGATGACAGGTGTGTGTTTATCCGAATAGCCGCTCGCCCTGCTCGTCGACGATCTGGCGGCCCTTGGAGAGGGAGAATTCCGCCGCCTCGTCCTGCGAGGCGAAACGGTCGGCGCGCACGAAGCGGTATTCCTTTTTCTCGCCCCCGATCTCCTTGGCGATGACGCCGCAGGTCTGATATTGCCCGCCCTCGCTATAAGGTGCGGCGGTGATGGTAAAGCCCTTGTGCTCTGCGGATTTGCCGGGCTTCTCCGGCGCAGCGCCGCCGCTGCCGCCGCCAAACAGTTTCTTGAGAAATGACATGCGGCGATCTCCTTCATGAGCCTTGCGCAATATTAGGAAACCGGGCCGCCGGTTTCAATGCGCAGACGCCCGGCCCTTCACCGCATTGGCACGCGCCTGACAGGTGATCCGGCCGGACGCATCGGGAGAGAGCCTGGCCTTCACATTGGCCTTGACCTTCGCCAGCACATCGGACGCTGCGCTCTTCGTCGTTTGCGCGAGGCGCGGCCCCTTGAGGTTGATGCGCCACAGCGTTTCAAAATCCGCGAAGGTGCGCTCAACGGTGATGGCGGTGGTTTCAACATCGGTGAGGCCGCCGTCGCTCCAGAGTTTCTTCAACGCATCAAGGCGTGCGACTTCCACGCTGGGTGGCAGCGGCGCCGGGATGCCGAGAGCGATCAACTCTTCCCCGATCACATCGAGCGGAAAGCCGCCGCCCAGAATGTCCCAGGCGTAGGCGGAAATCTGGCCGCCGGACTTCACCACCCGCCGCATTTCGGCAACGCCTTTGGCCGGATTGGGCACGAAGAAAATGACCAGCGCCATGACGGCGGCATCGAAAGAATGATCGGCGGCCGGCAGCGCTTCCGCCCCCGCCTTCTCGAAGCGCGCGATGCCAGCCGTGTGATGCTCGCGCGCGAAGGAGAGCTGGCCCTCGGACGGATCAACGCCCAGCACCGATTTTGGCGCGGCGCTGCGCACCACGAGTTCGGTGAACGCGCCATTGCCGCAGCCGACATCGATCCAGTCGAGGCCTTTCTCCGGGCGGGTCCACGCGAGAAATTTCTCGCCCACGCTGCGGCTCCACACGCCCATGAAATCATCATAGGCGGCGCCATCATCAAAAACGATCTGCGGCTGCTCGCTCATGTTCAACCCTCCTCAGGCCTCGCCCATCACCAATCCTTCGATATCGTGCTTCTGCAGCACCGGCTGCGGCTTTTCCACCACACGGCAGGTGAAATGATCGCGGAGCGTTCTGGGCATCGCGTCGTAATAATCCTGCGTCACCTGCGGATCATGCAGCGCGTCGTGCCCCGCACCCGGCGCGTCAACGCCCAGCACCAGCACAGGGCGCGGGATCATCGAACCATGCGCCGTGCCCCGGTGAAGGGTGAGCGCCGAGCGGCAGGAAATATCGCCGCGCTTCGGAAATTTGCGCACGCCCCGCCCCGCGAAGTCCGGCCACATCTCCCGGGGCGGAAACATCTCATGCTTCCACTGGCGGCCATCTTCATACTGTGTGCCGGGCGCCACCTCGAACGGCCCCATATCGGGTGTCACGTCAACGCCGGTGAGATTGAAGGCGAGCGAGGTGATGCGCCTGTCACGCCATGTTTCGGAGGGCGAGGGAAAATCGCGGTGCCACGGCTGGTTCATCGCACCCTCGAAGGGCACATCGAGGCCAAGTTCGACGATCCTGTAATCAGGCCCCAGCACCGCCTCGCACATGGCGGTGACCCAGGGGTGGGTGGCGAGTTCAACGAAGCCCGAAAACTGCTGGGGATGGATTTCCACATACCACCGCTTTGGCCCGCGCCCGATGGCATTGCCGGGAATTTGCAGGGCGGTGAAAAACGCCGTCATCATGTCGGCCCGCATGGCGTCGGCGAAGGCGGCCGAAAAAGCCCCGGGCTTTCCCACGATGCCGTCGCGCAGCAAATTCTCTACATCTAAGATAGTGGCATATTCCATATTTACTTCATAGGCTTTGCTTGACGATTAGTCGAGTAGCACATGCCACTTCTTAAGATTTTGATTCTAAAGCAAACTCTTGAAGGAAAATATTCAACTATAAATGTATGAAGACAACAATGAGATCAGAAGCGCCACAATAACAGACCAAAAGAAATGGGATCTTCTTGACTTCAATTTTTCGTATCTTGCATTTCCATCACCCAAAACGCACTGCCAGCGGGGAAAAAAATAGCTCGGTATCATTCTCACAATTACATCCGCAGTAAAAAATCCCAACACCGCTGAAATACTCGCATTAACAGCGGGCGATTCCCCAACAAATGTGATATGTTGTGACAGTTTCGAAAACAAAACGGCCAACCATGCACAAGTTGGAAATATCCACGCCCATTTGTAAGTCAACCAATTACTTTCAAATGAATTCATTCTCCCTACAGCCTCAAGAAGATGATGTTTCATCGCCAAAGCCGTCGTTTCCGAGTCGGAAATAGAAATCTCTACAGTCCAACTATTATTCCTACAACCAGTAACAAAATAACTCCGCCGATCAGCAGCTTTCTCATCGAGCGGCGAATAACCCTGTATTTCCACTATAGGATTTACATCTGAATTTGCCAATTCAGCCAACTCATGGATGGTCATATTTAGTTTTTTTGTACCATCGCTCAACTCGATATTCCAAAGAGAGACAAACTGCGCATTTTTTGCCAATCGCTCAGGTCTGTTGCTTTCGTATGATTTTGAGTGAAGTGCGGCATCTACCGCTTTCAAGTGTGGGAGGGTTACCACACAATGGCGGTTCCATGTTCTAGCGAAAGTTACCAGCTTTTCCGGTGCGCTCTTCAAGATCGCTATCAATTCTTATCTAGTGAACCATACTAATGGTTCCACTCTGAGATTTTATAGCATACAGTGAAATTTACAGCAAAACGGATCAACTATTGGCTGCACATCAAACTTCACCTCTGACCCTACTCCCCCATCACCTGCACGATGATGTGGCGGCTGTGCGGGGCGCTTCTGTGTTCGAAGAGATAGACCGCCTGCCATGTGCCGAGCGCCAGCGCGCCGCCGATCAACGGAATGCCGAGCGACGTAGAGGTGAGCGCCGTCTTGATGTGGGCGGGCATATCGTCCGGCCCCTCGATCGTGTGGACGTAAGCCGGATCATTCTCGGGCACGAGGCGGCGCATGAAATGTTCGAGATCATGCCGCACATCGGGATCGGCATTCTCATTGATGATGAGCGAGCATGAGGTGTGGCGGCAGAAGACAGTGACCAGCCCTTGCGAAAACCCGCTGGCGCGCACGGCCGTCTTCACCTCGTCTGTAATGTCATAAAGCCCCTGCCCTCGCGTGGCGATGCTGAGTTCTGAGACCTGCTGCTGCATCCTGTTCATCCCTTCGCTTGATGCCCCGACAGACGAAATGCCGCGCCGCCGATGGCATCGCGGAAGGCGGCATCGAAATTAACGCCAGTGATCGACCATGGCGCGCCGCCATCGAGACGCCACGTGCCGATCCAGCCGTGGTCTTTGGCGCTCCAGTCAAGGTGGCCAGTAAGCACCGCATCGGCCCCAAGGCGATGTGCCACGTCCAAGAGCGACAAGGTATCTGCTGTCATCACTGCGTCATAGCTGAGGCCCTGAAGCCCGGCCGGCTTTGCAAAAAGGATCGGTACCGCGAAGCGCTCCGACGCATTGGCGAAAGCGGCGCGCTGATCCTGTCCCTGCGCCGCGCCATCCACGAGCACATAATTCCGCACCATATCCTTGATGCCGATGAGAACCAGCAGCTTCGGGCGCGGCAAGGGCCACGGCTTCTCACCCAGCGCCGCCAGCACCTTGTTGCTCATCACTTCATCGAACTGCACGGTGAGATCGAAAGGCCGGTCGCGCGAGCCCTGCTCATCATGGATGGGCCGCCCGAACAGCCGGTCATGCAGCGTGTAGGACCACGCCATGCTGCGGGCCCTGGCACGCCACACGGCAAAGCCGGGAAGCGCCGCAATGCCGGGATTGCCCGACACCTTCGCCATCGCCTGATCGAAACACTCGGCAATCCCCGGCAGCCGCGTCTCCTCGCGCTCGCCCGTGACGATCACGGTGGCGCGATAGAGAAGGCTCGAGTCCTCTGCGCGGGCGGTGGCGCAGAAGCTGACCAGTGCGCAGAGCAAGAGCGCGGCAAACAGCTTCATTTGGAGTAAGGCCGCCACGTTCTTCAGAACGACTTCGGCAAGCCGGCCTGCCTGAGAATGGCATTGGCGGTGTGGCGGCTCGGTATGCCAACGGGAACGGGAAAATTCGTGTTTGTGATGGGGCTGTGCCAGATTTCGTGGCTACCCTTGCCTTGGCGTATCAGGATGCAGCCTGCCGCACGAAGAAGTTCGCGCAAAGGCCGGTCAAATTGCGGCGCCATCAGGCAGCGGCGGGCTCTGCCTCACGCAGAGCCGTGAGTTGCAGAAAAACCGATCCTGGATCAACGCCGGGATGATTGTCGGGAAGAAGATCGAGGGTCATGGCGGTGATCTTCGACAACAGTTCATCCAGGGTCGGCGCATCGGCGGCGGCGGGAATGTCATCGCAGTGCCCACTCCACACCGAGGCATCCGCGTCCCATGCCGCTGTAATTGTGAAAATGACGGGCTTGGACATAGGGCAAAGATCAGCCAAACAGAGGGAAAGTCAAGAGAGGCCTCAAGCCAGATCGCAAAAAGCCCGGCAAAATCGCCGGGCTTTTCTGTAAATCTCTGCAGCAGCGAGATCAGTTGTCGAGGAAGCTCCTCAGCTTCCTCGAGCGGCTCGGGTGCTTCAGCTTCCGGAGCGCCTTAGCTTCGATCTGGCGGATGCGTTCGCGGGTGACCGAGAACTGCTGGCCCACCTCCTCCAGCGTGTGATCGGTGTTCATGCCGATGCCGAAGCGCATGCGGAGCACGCGCTCTTCACGCGGCGTGAGCGAGGCGAGCACCCGCGTTGTCGTTTCGCGCAGGTTCGCCTGGATCGCCGCGTCAATCGGCAGGATGGCGTTCTTGTCCTCGATGAAATCGCCCAGATGTGAATCTTCCTCATCGCCCACCGGCGTTTCGAGGCTGATCGGCTCCTTGGCGATCTTCATCACCTTGCGCACTTTTTCGAGCGGCATGGAGAGCTTTTCGGCCAATTCCTCAGGCGTCGGCTCGCGGCCGATCTCGTGCATCATCTGGCGCGACGTGCGCACGATCTTATTGATCGTCTCGATCATGTGCACGGGGATGCGGATGGTGCGCGCCTGGTCGGCAATCGAGCGCGTGATCGCCTGCCGGATCCACCACGTGGCATAGGTCGAGAACTTGTAGCCCCTGCGGTACTCGAACTTGTCCACCGCCTTCATCAGCCCGATGTTGCCTTCCTGAATCAGGTCCAGGAACTGCAGGCCGCGATTGGTGTATTTCTTGGCGATGGAGATGACGAGGCGGAGGTTCGCCTCCACCATTTCCTTTTTCGCAATGCGCGCCTCGCGCTCGCCCTTCTGCACCATGGCGACGATGCGGCGGTATTCCGGGATCTGGAGGCCAGTGGCGGTGGCGAGCTCGAAAATCTCGTCGCGGATGACCTTGATCGATTCCTTCTCGTCATTCACCCACTTCTTCCAGCCGAATTTGGCAAGCCGCGCGACGCGCTTCAGCCATTCAGTGTTGAGCTCCTCGCCCTGATATTCCTTCAGGAACTCGGTGCGCGGAATCTTGTAGGTCTCGGCCAGCCGCATGAGACGGCCTTCGAGCGAGTTGAGGCGCTTGTTGATGTCGTAAAGCTGCTCCACCAGCGCCTCGATGCGGGCGTTGTTGAGCGAGAGCGACTTCACCTCATTGATGATGTCATCCCTGAGCTTCTTGTAGCGGCGCTCCTGCGAGGGCGAGAGCTCGGTTGACTCCGCCACCTCCTGGTCCTGCAGCTTGCGCAGCGACTTGTACTGGCGCGCGATCGAATCGAAGACCTCAAGCACCTTGGGCTTGAGCTCCGCTTCCATGGCCGAGAGCGAAACGCCAAGGTCATCACCCTCATCGTCGTCATCGTCCTCGACGGTGGGCTTGTCGAAATCCTCGGGGCTCAGAACATCGCCGAACTCGTCATCGGCGCGGCGCGCCATGGCGGCGCGGCGGTTCTCCGGCCGCTTGGCCTCGGCCTTCTTCTTCACCTCTTCCTTGGGCGGAACGTAAGGCGCCGGCGTCGCCACCGTCATCGACTTGTTCTTGGCGTCAGGCCCCGCATAGGTGGCTTCGAGATCGATGATGTCGCGGAGAAGAATCTTCCCCTCGTTCAGTTCGTCACGCCAGATGATGATGGCCTGAAAGGTGAGCGGGCTTTCGCAGAGGCCCGAGATCATCGCCTCGCGGCCGGCCTCGATGCGCTTGGCGATGGCGATTTCGCCCTCGCGCGACAGAAGCTCCACCTGCCCCATCTCGCGCAGATACATGCGCACCGGATCGTCGGTGCGGTCGGATGGAGTCTTGGCGGCCTCGACCTTGATGATCGCGGTTTCGGTCGATTCCTCCTGCTCCTGCTCCACCTTGGCGGCGAGGTTTTCGGTCTCCTCCTCGCTTTCCACCACATTGATGCCCATCTCGCTGAGCATCGCCATGATGTCCTCGATCTGTTCGGGCGAGGTTTCATCGGAGGGCAGAACCGCGTTCAGTTCGTCCAGCGTCACATAGCCGCGCGCCTTGGCGAGCTTGATCATCCGCTTCACAGCGGCATCGGAAAGATCGAGAACGGGTGAATCCTGGCCTTCGGCGGCGGCCTCGGGTGCATCCGGTTCGTCGGCGGTGTTCTGGTTGTCCTGGTCTTCGGTCTGCGGTGCGCGCACCTGGGCTCGGGCCATGGCGGGATCCTTGGGTTCTGCGGGCGAAACTGATTCGCCCGCACGGTCTACAGTGATTCGCGGGCGAAACTAGGCAAAACGGCGTTAATTGCCGCTTAACCCATTGCGTCCGCAGGCACTCACGCGATGCCGCTGCTCTGCCGGTTTGATGCCTGGCCGAAGCCTTCAATCAAGGCTTCCGACCCCGCATGCGACGACAATTGCTCGCGCACCGCGTTGAGGGCGGTGAAATTCTCCTCCGTCGGTTCGGCAGCGAAGGCGGCTTCCGCCGCCCGCAACTCCCGCTCGAGGGTCACGGTTTTATGATGGAGGGAGATCATCTGACGAAGGCCGGTGCGGGCGTCATCCTGTGCAGCCCCGCTCCCCAGAAACCATTCGTTCAGCCGTCTCGCCTGGGTTTCCAGCCGGTCCAGAACCGGCCCCAAACCCTGAAGGTCCAGATGGTGCCGGAGGGCGGGCCCGTCAAGGTCCACCCCCAAAGCGGCGCTATCTATGATGCGGGCACGCAGCGAGTCAAGCTCGCGTGATTCGATTTCGAGATGGGCGATCTCGTCCAGAAACTCATGGATCAGGCCGGGATGGTTGACGAGCGACAGCATGATCATGCGCGCCCGCCGTTCAATCCCCTGCCGGGCGATGTTGCCCGACGCCAGCGCCTTGAGCTGGGGCGACGGCGGGGCGGGAATGTCCCAAGGCCTCAAGGGCGAGGAGCGCGTAGCGAATGGGGAATAGCTGGGTTTTGCCTTCTTCCCCCTATTCGCTGCGCGCCACTCGCTATTCAGCCTCTTGCTTCCCCACAATTGCGCCAGCCGTTCCGCCACATCGGCCTGATAATGCTTTTTCACAGCATCATCGCCGATAGTACTGATAAGATTCCGCAAATCGCGCTCGAACTGGGCTTTTCGTTCGGGCGTTGAGCGGTCATTTCCCGCCAGGGCGCGCTGCCACAGCACCTCCGAGAGCGGCTGGGCGGCCGAAACCACCGTTTTGACCGCCTCCGGCCCTTCGGCCTTCAGAAGATCATCCGGATCCTGCCCTTCGGGCAGCAGTGCGAATTTGAGGGAATGGCCGGGCTTGAGCAGCGGCAGCGCCAGATCAAGCGCCCGGTAGGCGGCCTTGAGGCCGGCACTGTCACCGTCAAAACACAGGACAGGTTCGGGTGCGGCCCGCCACAGGAGTGCCAGCTGGTCTTCCGTGAGAGCAGTTCCCAGCGGCGCCACCGCATGGGCAAGCCCCGCCCGGTGCATGGCGATCACATCGACATAGCCCTCAACCGCGATGATGGCGCCCAGATCGTGGGCGGGCCCCCGCGCCTTATCTAGATTGTAGAGCACATGGCCCTTGTGGAAGAGCGGCGTTTCCGGCGAGTTCAGGTATTTTGCGGGCACGTCCTTCGACAGCGCCCGGCCGCCGAAGGCGATGACTCGCCCGCGAGGGTCGCGGATCGGGAACATCACCCGGTCGCGGAACCGGTCATAGGCGACGGGGTTCTCCTCACCCTTGATAACGAGACCCGCCTCGATCATCTCCTCGAGCTTGATGTTGGCCGAGGCCAGTTCCTGCCGGAGCGCGCTCCGGTCATCAGGCGCATAGCCCAGGCGGAATTCCTTCTGGATGGCGGGAGAAAGCTGGCGGTCCGCGAGATAGCCCCGCGCCTTGGCGCCCTTTGCCGATTGCAGCTCGCGCTCAAAGAATTTCGCCGCGATTTCCATGATGTCATAAAGGCTTGCGCGCTGTTCCTCGCGTTTTTGATCAGCCTCGGAGACCTGCGGCATGGGAAGCCCCGCCTCCTGCGCCATCCGCTCCACCGCCTCGGGGAAGCTCAAGCCCTCCTTCTCGACCAGGAAGGTGAAAATATCGCCCGAGACCTTGCAGCCGAAACAGTGATAGCGGCCTTTCCGGTCCTCGACATGGAAGGACGGCGACTTCTCGCCATGGAAGGGGCAGCAGGCCCAGTAATCGCCCTTGCCCACATTGGTCTTGCGCCTGTCCCACGCCACCCGCCGCCCGACCACCGAGGAAATCGGCACGCGGGCACGGATGTCATCCAGGAATGAGGGCGGGAAGCGCATGGCACCATCTAGGACGCTTTTCGGCGATATCCAAACAGGTCATTGAGCCCGTCGGCATGCCGGTTCCCGTCAGGGCGTGCGGCCAGCCTTGGTGTAGTCCGGCCCCACAAAAACGGGCAGACCATCGGCAAGCTTGAGCCAGGGGAGCTTCTCCTCGATTGCGACGTGCATCGTTGGCACGCATTGTTCCGGCTCATCCATTGCGGACGCGAAGAAATGCATGACACCGGACATTTTCCGTGAGCGGAATGAAATCGGCGAACCGCACGCCTCGCAGAAACTGCGCTCGACGCCCGGAGAGGACTTGAAGATTTTTGGCCGCTTTCCCGTCCACTTCCACTGGCTGTCCAAAACGCCGATGTAAGTCGTCATTGGCGAGGAGCATTGCCGCCGGCAACTCTCGCAATGGCATGTGACGCAGGATTGAAACTGGCCTTCAATTTCGAACGTGACGGCACCACACAAGCAATGGCCGCGCATTGGAAGCTCCCCTGCCAAAGAACCCCATCTTGGGCTGGACGAAAAGACAAGGCGTCACCAAATGCGCGCCCATCGGGTTCATCCCCGACATGCTCAGCCTGCTGCTGTACTCGCCGGGCGGCAGCTGCCGTTGGAAGCGCGTGTCAGCGCATTGGAAATGGCCTATGCCTTGGCACTCTGATCCGGAGAGGTATCATGAAACAGGGAGGCGGATTGCAATTGCGTGTGCTGAATGCCGCCGACGCTCCGGCCTATCGCGCCTTCCGGCTGAAGATGCTGGTTCATTTTCCCGCCGCCTTCACCACCACTTTGGCGGAGGCTCAAGCCCGCAACATCGCCTGGTATGGGAAACGCATTGCCGACAAGGCGCGGCCCGATGATTTTATTCTCGGCGCTTTCGACAATGGCGCGCTGTGCGGCATGGCGGGGCTTGAACGCTTCACCCGCGCGGGCAACCGCCACAAGGCCACCCTCTTCGGCATGGCCGTTGACCCGGCCTATCAGCGCCAGGGCATTGGTGAGGCACTCATTCGCGGCCTGATCGCCAGGGCGCGGAAGATCGGCGGCCTGCTGCAAATCCATCTTGAAGTGACCGAGGGCAACAGGCGCGCCGAAGACCTCTACCTCCGCTGCGGATTCATGCCTTACGGCGTTGAGCCCCGCGCCGTTATTCAGCAGAGCCTGGAGTTCGACAAGCTGCACATGACCCTGATGTTGGATTGAAGTCTCGAACTGGCCTGACGCCCCGCCATGCGGGAATTGCACTGGTTGCGATGAGGCGCGCCCCCTAGAGGGGTGGGCATGCCCTCCTCTTCAAAGCCGCTTTGGCTCATCGCAGCCCCCGTTATCTTCCTCCTTCTGTGGTCAGGCGGATTTTCGGTGGCGAAGCTCGGCATCCGCCACGCCGATCCGTGGAGCTTTCTGGCGCTCCGCTATGCGCTGGTGCTGGTGCTGATGGCCCCCTTCGTGCTTGTGCTGCGCCCGGACTGGCCGAAGCGGCCCATGGCCTATGTGCATCTCGCCATCGTGGGCGTGTTGATCCAGACGATTTACTTCGGCCTCTGCTATGTGGCCTTCAAGCTGGGCGTCTCGGCGGGGGCCGTGGCGATCATCGTCTGCCTGCAGCCCATTCTCGTTGGCCTGATCGCCCCCCATTTCGCGGGCGAACGTGTAGGCGTGATGCGCTGGATCGGGCTGGCGCTGGGACTGGCGGGAGCCGCCACGGTGATCCTCGCGCAATCGGAAGTGAAGGCCGAAGACCATTGGGGCCTGATCGCCGCGGTGGGCGGGTTGATCGGCATTACCGCCGGCACGCTCTGGGAAAAGCGCTTCGGCAGCAAGACCCATCCCGTGCCCGCCAGCATGGTGCAATATGCGGCGGGGCTTCTCACCACCCTTCCCTTCGCGCTGGCGTTCGAACCGTTCCGCTTCGACTGGAACCTGCCCTTCGTTGGCGCGCTCGCCTATCTGGTGATCGGCAATTCCATCATCGCCATGTCGCTGCTGATCGCCATGATCCGGGCTGGCGAAGTGAGCCGCGTGTCATCGCTGTTCTATCTGGTGCCGCCAATTTCGGCATTGATCGCCTGGCCGCTGCTGGGCGAAGCCATGCCCCCTCTGGGATGGCTTGGCTTCGCGCTCGCGGCGATTGGCGTGGCGATTGCCAGCCGGACGCCGAAGTCACGTGCCGCCTAGGCCAGCCCCTTCTCCGCTTCCCACATGTAAATCCGCTCCAGCGGCAGCGCGTCGACCTTGCGGGTAAGTTGAATCTGGAAGTTCATGTGCTTGCCGTGGCTGAAGCTCAGCTCGCTGGCGATCAGGTAGAACTCCCACATGCGGCAGAAGCGTTCATCGAGCAGGCCTGCGATCTTCGCGCGGTTGGCCTGAAAGCGGCGCTCCCATTCGCGAAGCGTCTTCGCATAATGGAGTCTCAGGATTTCAATATCGGTGACCCAGAGGCCGGAGCGCTCGATGGACGAGAGCGTTTCCGAAAGTGCCGGAGAATAGCCGCCGGGGAAAATATATTTGCGGAACCATGCGCCGGTGACGCCCGGCCCGCCCTTGCGGCCGATCGAATGGAGAAGCGCCACGCCATCCTCGCTCAGAAGATCGCGGACCTTGCCGAAGAAGGCATCGAAATGATTGATCCCCACATGCTCGAACATGCCGACCGACACGATGCGGTCAAAAGGCCCTTTCACGTCGCGGTAATCCTTGAGCTCGAAGCGCACGCGATGTGAAAGCCCGCGTTGCGCGGCGCGTTCCGTGGCCAGCGCGTGCTGCTCGACCGACAGCGTGACGCCCGTGACATCCACTTGCGCCGCCTCCGCCAGATAGATCGCCATGCTGCCCCAGCCCGAACCAATATCCAGCACGCGCTGGCCGGGTTTCAGGTCAAGCTTTGCCGCGATGTGGCGCAGCTTGTTCTGCTGCGCCGTTTCCAGCGTGTCATCGGGCGAGCGGTAGTAGGCACAGGAATAGTTGAGGCCGTCATCGAGGAAGAGCTTATAGAGTTCGTTCGAGAGATCGTAGTGATGCGCCACATTGCTGCGCGAACGCGCCACCACATTGCGCTGAAACAGGCCGCGCATCTTCTTGAGACTTCCCCGCAGCACCCGCTGCGACGGCTGGCCGCGCAACCTGGTGCGGTTCACCGCATAAAGGGTGAGGAGATCGCGGATGGTGCCCTCTTCAACGACCAGCGTGCCATCCATATAGGCCTCACCGGCACGAAGCTCGGGGTTGAACACCAGCGCGCGGTGCAGCGCCTTGTCCTTCAGCCGCACCGTGGCGCGGGGGCCGGGTGTTCCGCCATAGTCATGCGTCTCGCCATCGGCATCGATGATGCGCAGCGTGCCCGTCTTGATGACGGAGCGCATGGCGCGGTCAAGCAGCAGCATGGCCATGGCGCTGCAGCTCCTAGCCGAGCAGCCCCTTCACGATGGCGCCCGCCTTGGCGAAATCCATCTGGCCCGCGTATTTGGCCTTGAGCTCGGCCATCACCTTGCCCATGTCCTTAACACTCGCAGCGCCCACGCTCTTGATGGCCTCAGCCACGGCGGCCTTCGCTTCATCATCGGTCATCTGCTTGGGCATGAAGGACTGGATGACGGTGATTTCCTCGCGCTCCTGCTGCGCGAGTTCGGGCCTGCCGCCCTGCTCATAGACGGCAATCGATTCCTGGCGCTGCTTCACCATCTTGGCGAAGAGCTCGACCAGCCCCGTATCTGGCGTCAGGGCCGAGTCATGGCCATCCGTGCGGCTGTTGATGTCCTTGTCCTTGATAGCCGCGTTCATCAGGCGGATGGTGGAGAGGCGGCGCTTGTCGCCGCTCTTCATGGCATCCTTCATGGCTTCGGTCAGGCTGGCGCGCAGGCTCACTGTATTTCACCCAGAGTTGCAAGAGTTCAGGCGTTCCTACACTCTGGAAATTGTGTTTGAAAGAGGCAAAACCGAGCAAGCCTTTCCCCGGGAATCCCCATGTGGCCCTTCGCTAAAAAACCTCTTCTCGATGCCGAGACCGCGGATTGGCACGTTGAGAATTTCCGCTGGCTGATTGGGGAGTTCGGCGAACGCACGGCATTCTTTCAACGCCAGCTCATTTTGCCAACGTCGGACAGCTTTCAGACCGGCGGCCTGAAAGGCCATGAGTTGGCCATCCATGTGTTCGAGCAGGTCAAGGAGAAAGCGGGCCTCGCCGGATGGCCCGCGACAGTGGTCGCGCACGACAATGACTTCGGTGACTATGAAGGCACCAATCTCATTCGTCCCGTTTTCGAATCGAGGGCAGCCGGCACATTTTCGGTCGATGAGACGAAGACCGTCATCATCACCTATTCAGCCAAGCTGCTGAAGGACCCGCACGGACTGGTCGCGACCTTCGCGCATGAATTGTCTCACTACCTGCTGTTTTCGTCCAAGAGCAAATGGCCCGTTCCGCAGGAGGAGATGGAATTCCTGACCGATCTGACCGCGGTTTTTCTGGGGTTTGGAATTTTCCTGTGCAACACGCGCTTTCGCTATCAGCAGTTCTCGGACGGGATATCCGCCGGGTGGAGTTGGAACCGCCAGGGCTATCTGCCCGAGTCCGATCTGCTGTTTGCGTCGGCCTGTTTTCTGAAGGCGCGGCAATTGGGATCAGGAGACGCGGAAAAATATCTGAAACCGGGGCTCATCAAGGATTTCAGGCGGGCCATCGATCAGGCAGCGGGGGCCGCGTTCCAGCAACGGCGTCCCGAGCCTTGACGGGACAGACCCTCTCCCCTAACTCACTTCAAATTCCCGGAGTCGTCAGATGAAAAGCCCGAAAAAGCCTGCCAAGGCCAAAGCGCCCGCGCGCGCCCCCGTCTTTGGAGACTGGGAGACGCCGCGCATCACAGGCCTTCTGGTGCTGGCCGATGGCACGGTGATCGAGGGCTATGGTTTCGGTGCTGAGGGGGAAGCGGTGGCGGAAGTGTGCTTCAACACCGCCATGACGGGCTATCAGGAAGTGCTGACCGATCCTTCCTATGCCGGGCAGATTGTCACCTTCACCTTCCCGCACATCGGCAATGTGGGCGCCAACGAAGATGACATCGAGACGGCGAATCTCGCGGCTTCGGCGGGTGTCGTGGGCTGCATCGTCAAGGCGCCCATCACCGATCCCGCCAACTACCGCTCGCACCGCCATTTCGACAAATGGCTGAAGGCGCGCGGCATCATCGGGCTGTCCGGCATCGACACGCGCGCCCTGACCGTGCTGATCCGCGAGAAGGGCATGCCCAATGGCGTGATCGTCCATAATCCCAAGGGCAAGTTCGATATCCAGAAGCTGCAGAAGCTGGCGGCGGACTGGCACGGCCTTGTGGGGCTGGACCTCGCCAAGGATGTGTCGCTCACCCAGCGCATGGACTGGGACGAAAAGCTCTGGGACTGGAAGGACGGCTACACGCATGCCGATGGCGGCGTCTTCAAGGTGGTGGCGGTCGACTATGGCCTGAAGCGCAATATCCTTCGCTGCCTGACGAGTGCCGGCTGCGATGTGACGGTGGTGCCCGCCACCACGTCGGCTGACGATATTCTGGCGATGGAGCCAGACGGCGTGTTTCTCTCCAATGGCCCGGGCGACCCCGCAGCCACGGGCGAATATGCGGTGCCCGAAATCAAAAAGATCGTCGATTCCGGCAAGCCCGTGTTCGGCATTTGCTTAGGCCACCAGATGCTGGCCATCGCGCTGGGCGCCAAGACGCACAAGATGCATCAGGGCCACCATGGCGCCAACCATCCGGTGAAGGACTTCACCACCGGCAAGGTCGAGATCACCTCGATGAACCACGGCTTCGCGGTGGACCGCGCCAGCCTGCCGCCCGGCGTTGTTGAAACGCACGTCTCGCTGTTCGACGGCTCCAACGCCGGCATCGCCCTCGAAGGCCGCCCGGTGTTCTCGGTGCAATATCACCCCGAAGCCTCCCCCGGCCCCCAGGACAGCCACTATCTCTTCAGGCGTTTCGTCGAGCAGATGCAGAGCCTGAAGGGGTGAGGGCTTGGCCAGACCTTCTCCCGCAAGCGAGAAGAAAAAATGATCACGCCGTGCCCACCGCCTTCTCGCCCTTCCGCAGGATCACCTGCGCCGCGATGAGCAGCAGAAAAGAGCTGAGCAGAACGACCGTGCCCACCGCGTTGATTTCCGGCGTGACGCCCCTGCGGATCGAGGAGAAGACATAGATCGGCAGCGTCACGTTGGGCCCCGCCACGAAGAAGGCGATGATGAAATCCTCGAATGAAAAGGTAAACGCCAGCAGGAACCCGGCGAGGATCGAGGGCGTGAGCAGCGGCAGCACCACCTGCCGGAAAGTGCCGAAGGGCGTGGCATAAAGATCATCCGATGCTTCGACAAGGCTGCGGTCCATGCCCGTCAGCCTGGCGCGCACCAGCATGCACACGACGGCGATGTTGAACAGCACATGCGCCGCCACCACCGTCCACACGCCCATCTCGACCTTGATATTCATCGCCTGCTCGAGCCACGGGTTCAACGCATCGAACAGCGTGACGAAGGCGATGAGGGTGGAAATGCCGATGACGATGCCGGGGATCATGATGGCGATATAAAGCAGCGCATCGAAGATGTGCCGCGTGACGCCCTGAACGCGTTCCAGCCCCAGTGCCGTGAGCGTACCGATGATGGCGGAGAGAAACGCCGTCGAGCCCGCGATGATGAGGCTGGTCATCAGCGCGTCCACGATGAGCGGATTGGAGAAGGCCTTGCCATACCATTGCAGCGAGAAGCCCTGCCAGTCCATGGCATAGCGGCCGGAATTGAAGGAGAAGCCAACGATCAGCGCGATCGGCGCGTAGAGGAAGATATAGATGAGGATCGCGTAGATGCGCATGAGGGCTAAACCAGTGCGGTGCGCTTCAGGCCCGATTTTCCGAGCACGAAGCGCATGTAGAAAAAGATGGTGACGAACATGATGGCGACGAGCGCCACCGAAACGGCAGCGCCAAACGGCCAGTTGCGCGATTGCAGGAACAGGTCGACCAGCGCGTTGCCGATGAAGAACACTTTTCCGCCGCCCAGAAACTGCGGCAGGATGTAGTCGCCCATCAGCAGGATGAAAACCAGCATCGAGCCCGTGGCGACACCGGGCAGCGACAGCGGCAGCGTGACCTGCAGAAAGCTTCGCCAGGGCGTTGAGCCCAGATCGGCCGAGGCTTCGAGCAACCGCTTGTCGAGCTTTTCGAGGCTCACATAGATGGGCGGCACCATGAGCGGCAGGAAGCCATAGACAGCGCCGATCAATACAGCCCATGGCGTGTTGATGAGGCGCACATCCGCAATGCCCAGCCAGTTGAGCCAGCCCGGAATGCCCTTGGCGCCGAGGATCATCATCCACGCGTAATAGCGGAGCAGCTGGCTGGTCCAGAACGGCGCCATCACGAGCACGAGCAGCGTGACGCGCCAGCGGGGCGCGGTTTTGACCGCCAGAAAATACGCCATGGGATAGGCGAACAGCGCGGTGAGGAAGGTGGCCAGCGGCGCCAGCGTGAGCGTGTTGTAGAAGGCTTTGCCGCGCGCCGGGAGATTGAGATAGTTTTCAAAGGTGAAGGCGGCCTGATAGCCGCCCGCCGGTGCCCGCTCGCCGAAGGAATAGACCAGCACAACCGCCATCGGCAGGATCAGCAGGAAGAACAGGAACAGGCTCGCCGGCGCCAGAAGCGCCGCCGTGACCGCGCGGGACCGTGTGGTGGATGAGGGCATCTGGCCTTTCAGGTTAAGTCATAAATCTCCATCACCGGCCTTGAGCCGGTGACCCAGACTTGCAAACCAGCACGGCGCGGAAAGTCTGGTTGGCCGGGTCAAGCCCGGCCATGGAGAATTTTTGTTTCCCTCCCCGCACCGCAGGGAGGGAGAGTTGTTGTTACGCCGCCTTGAACCTTGCCATGATTTCGGCGCGGAGCGGGCTGGTGAGGGTTTCGGCCGCACCGAACTCCAGCGTCGAAAGCGCTTCCTTGGCGGGATAGAGGATCGGGTTGCCGGTCAGCTCCTTGGGCAGCAGCTTGTTCACGCGGTCATCCGTGGACGGAGCGCCATGCGCCTGGATTTCCTTGGCGTTGACCTCGGGCGTCAGGATATAGTCGAGGAAGGCATAGGCCGCCTCGCGGTTGGGCGCGCCTTTCACCACCGCATAATGGTCGGCCCAGATCTCGCCGCCCTCTTTCCCAAGGATATATTCCATCTCCGGCATGTCGCGGTGAAGCTGGGCCGCATCATTGGTCCAGCACATCGCCATGTCGGCATCGCCGTTGCGCATCGGCGGCTGATAGTCCGACGTGATGCCGAAGAGATGCGGCTTGATGGCGAGCAGAAGTTTCTCGGCGTCGGCGTTTTCCTTCTCGTCCAGCGAGTTGAAGGAATAGCCGTAATATTTGAGCGCATTGCCGATGGTGGTGAGCTGATAGTCATGCGTCGTCACCTTGCCGGAGAGCGGCCCCTGTGTGAGGTCATAGAATTCCTTCCACGTGGTGGGCTTCTGCGTGACGTTCTTGGTGTTGATGATGAAGCCGGTGGTGCCCCAGTCCTTGAGCACGGCATAGGTCACGCCATCAATGGTGCCCGGCCCCAGGAAGCGCGGGTCCTGAGCCTTCGCATCGTAGTTGGGGATCAGAGACATATCGATCGGCTCGATCAGGTCGAGCTTCTTGTAGGTCGAGATCGTATAGTTGGTGGGCACGAACACGTCCCAGCCGGTCGAGCCCGCCTGAAGCTTCGCCAGCATTTCCTCGTTCGAGCCGAAGATGGTGACATTGATTTTCACGCCCGTCTTGGCGGTGAAGTCGTCGAAGTTCTGCTGCGAGAAATAATTGGGCCAGGTCACGAAATTGAGCGTGCCCGAGGGCGCGGCAACGGCCTTGCGGGGGCGTAAGCCCGGCACCGCCGTGCTCATGACGGCGGTGGCGACGCCCAACCCCGTGACGCCGAGGAAATGACGGCGGGTGACCGAGCCCTTCTGGTAGCGCCGCAGCTCATCCAGAAATTTCTTCGCCGGAATATGATCGATCTTGTCAGTCATGATGTTTCTCCCTGATGTTCTTCTGTCTCATTCAAGCGTCGGCCAGCACCAGCGCCGCCTCGGGCCGCCAGCCCGCAGCCGCCGTGTCGCCGATTTCGAAGATGCCCGCGCCCCGCTCTGATTTGCGTGGGCTGAGCACCATGAATTCTCCCATCTTGTCATTGGCGACGCGATATTCGGTGTGCTCGCCGAGGAAGATGCGGTTGAGGATCTTGACCGGAACGGCCACGCCCACGCCTTCGGGCAGCGCCTTGGCCGAAGCGGCGATCTCCACCATTTCCGGACGCACGCTCGTCACCGTGCCGGGCTTGGGGCCTGCAAAGAAATTCGACTTGCCGACGAAATCCGCCACATACCGGTTGACGGGCTTGTCATAGAGTTCGCGCGGGCTTCCCGTCTGGACGATCCGGCCTTCGCGCATCACGCAGACACGGTCAGACATGGAGAGCGCTTCTTCCTGGTCATGCGTCACCAGCAGGAAGGTGATGCCCACATCGCGCTGCAGGTTCTGCAATTCGATCTGCATTTCGCGCCGGAGCTTGCGGTCAAGCGCCGCCAGCGGTTCATCGAGAAGCAGCACGGCGGGGCGGTTGATGAGCGCGCGGGCCAGCGCCACGCGCTGCTGCTGGCCGCCGGACAGCTCATAGCTCCGCCTGGCCTCGTAGCCTTCAAGGCGCACCATCGCCAGCGCCTCCTTCACCGCCTTGTCGATCTCTTGCTTCGATGGCTTGGGTTTCCGCTGGCGGAGCCCATAGGACACATTGTCGGCGACCGAGAGATGCGGAAACAGCGCGTAATGCTGGAACACCATGTTGACCGGGCGGCGGAAGGCGGGGACGCCCGTCACGTCCTGCCCCTGGATCAGCACCTGGCCCTCGCTCGGCTGCTCGAACCCCGCCATCATGCGGAGCGAGGTGGTCTTGCCGCAGCCCGAAGGCCCGAGGATCGACAGGAATTCCCCGGATTCGACCGACAGGCTGTTCCGGTCGACCGCGACCACGCCGCCGAAGCGCTTGGTCACGTCAACGAATTGCACCACCGGCTGTCCCAAAGTCACTTTCCTGCCAAGAGCTTAACCGCTAGAGGTTCATCCCGCGCAGGCGAATTGTCAATTGACGCTTTGGCCTGCAGCGCGTTGCCCTTGCCTTCCCCGGCCATTTCGGCCATAAGCCCGCTCACTTTCAGGGACCCGCCGGGGGCTGAACGGAAGGACCGTGCGAACGGTCAGGGGAATTGCCCCGTCTTCCCGTGTCTCCGCTCTTTCGTTTGACCGGTCTTTCGAGCCTTTCCGAGGTTCGAAAGAGGCTCTGCGCGGGATCGTGAAGGATGTGAAACTGGAAAGAAAGGCTGATCAGACATGGCTCTTTATGAGCACGTTTTCCTGACCCGCCAGGATGCATCGAACGCACAGGTCGATGCCCTCGTGGAGCAGTTCAAAGGCATCATTGCCGCCGGTGGCGGCAAGATCGACAAGACCGAATATTGGGGCGTGAAGTCGATCGCGTTCCGCATCAAGAAGAACCGCAAGGCGCATTACACGCTGATGAACATCGACGCCCCCGCCCCGGCGGTTGCCGAGATGGAGCGCCAGATGTCGCTCTCCGAAGACGTGATCCGCTTCATGACCGTCAAGGTCGAGGCGCTCGAGGAAGGCCCGTCGGCCCAGATGCGCCGCCGCGACGACCGCGAAGAGCGTTCGAGCTTCGGCGATGACCGTGGCTTTGGCGGCGGTGGCGGACGCAGCTTCGGCGACCGTCCCGATCGTGGCGGCGGCTTCGGCCGTGGACGCCGTGAGGAACGCAACGATGCAGCCGGGGAGGCCAACTGATGACAATGTCCGCACAGCCGGCCCGCCGGCCCTTCTTCCGCCGCCGCAAGTCCTGCCCCTTCTCCGGCCCCAACGCGCCGAAGATCGACTACAAGGATGTGCGCCTCCTGCAGCGCTATATTTCCGAGCGCGGCAAGATCGTGCCGTCGCGCATCACCGCGGTGTGCGCCAAGAAGCAGCGTGAACTGGCCCAGGCCATCAAGCGCGCCCGCTTCCTCGGCCTCCTGCCCTATGTGCTGAAGTAAGGAGAGCGCAAGATGGATGTCATTCTTCTCGAGCGCGTCTCCAAGCTGGGCGCCATGGGCGAAACGGTGAAGGTGAAGGACGGCTATGCCCGCAACTTCCTCCTCCGCCGCGGCAAGGCGCTGCGCGCCACCGAGGCCAACAAGGCCAAGTTCGAGCGTGACCGCGCCACCCTTGAAGCCCGCAACGCCGACCGCCGCTCCGCGGCTGAATCGGAAGCCAAGGGCCTCAGTGGCAAGAGCTTTGTGCTGATCCGCCAGGCCGGTGAATCGGGCCAGCTCTACGGCTCCGTGAGCCCGCGCGACATCGCCGAGGCGGCCACCGCCCAGGGCGTCAAGGTCGACCGCGGCCATGTGCTGCTCGATACGCCGATCAAGACCATCGGCCTCTATACCGTGACCGTCTCGCCCCACCCCGAGGTGGAAGTGAAGATCACGGTGAACGTGGCCCGCTCGGCCGATGAAGCCGCAGCCCAGGCCCGCGGCGAGGACCTGACCGGCCCCGTCTCCGACCGCGCCGAAGTGCGCGCCGCCGCCGAAGCCCTGTTCGAACAGGAAACGGCGGAAGACGAGCAGGCCTGAGCGCCGGCAATGACCTGAACGAAAGAAAGGCCGCGGAAACGCGGCCTTTCTGCTTTTCCAAAGGTCAAGAGGCTCTGCCTTTTCGGCATTAACCCTGTGCGTTTACCGCCTCTTGCCGCTCCCAAATGCCAGTATTAAAGTTTTATTAAGATTTGGGAGGGGGCCTTTACGCCTGCTCGTCAGCAGCGCGTGGGTTCGGGCGAAGAGAGTAGCTGCGATGTACATGTTGTTGGACCGCGCTTTCAAAATGGTCGTAAAGACCGGGGCGCTCACGGTGATTTCCGCTGACGGCAAACCCCATGCCTATGGCGATGGCCGGGGAACGCCCGTGACCATGCGGATGACCAATGACCGCGCCGCGCGCCGCATCGCCATCGACGCCGACCTTGCCATCGGCGAGGAATACATGAACGGCGGCTTCGTGCTGGAAAAAGGCACGATCTATGACCTGCTGGAACTGCTGCTGAAGAATGCCGGCTCGATCTCGGATTACCCGCCCGTGGCGCAGGCGCTTTACAAGATGCGGGTCGGGCTGAAGCGGCTCGACCAGTATAATCCGATTGGGAAAGCCCAGGCCAATGTAGCCCACCACTATGATCTTTCCGGCAAGCTCTACGATCTCTTCCTCGACCGCGACCGGCAGTATTCCTGCGCCTATTTCGAGAATGACGCGGCCTCACTGGAAGACGCGCAGCTGGCCAAGAAGCGCCACCTCGCCGCCAAGCTCGACATCAAGCCGGGCATGAAGGTTCTGGACATTGGCTCGGGCTGGGGCGGGCTGGGGCTCTATCTCGCCGAAATCTGCGGCGCCGATGTGACCGGCGTGACGCTCTCGGAGGAGCAGCACAAGCTCTCGAACGAGCGCGCTCAGCAGCGAGGCGTTGCCGACCATGTGAAATTCAAGCTGCTGGACTACCGCAATCTCGACCAGAAGTTCGACCGCATCGTATCAGTCGGCATGTTCGAGCATGTGGGCGTGGGCCACTACAAGGAATTCTTCCAGAAGGTGCGCTGGCTTCTCAAGGATGACGGCGTTGCCGCGCTGCATTCGATCAACCGTTCGGATGGGCCCGGCGCCACCAGCGCGTGGATCAAGAAATATATCTTCCCCGGCGGCTATATCCCGGCCCTCTCCGAAGTGCTGCCGCATATCGAGAAGAACGGTCTTTACGTGACCGACATCGAAATCCTGAGGCTCCACTATGCCAAGACGCTGCGCGAATGGGGCAAGCGTTTCCACGACAACCGCGCGCGGGCGGAAGAGATTTATGACGAGCGCTTCTGCAAGATGTGGGAGTTCTATCTGGCGGCGTCGGAATGCGCCTTCCGCTATGCCGGCATGAATAACTTCCAGATTCAGTTCGTGAAAGACCAGAACGTGCTACCCCTCACCCGCGGCTATATCGAGGAAGCGGAAGCCAGGCTTCGGGCGCTGGAAGAAAAGCGGCCACGTTTGAAGTCGATTCCGGCGGAGTAATCCGGAAAAAAATTGCCGGGATGATGTTTCATGTGAAACATTTCCTAGGCTTGAAAACGCAAGGTTTTTGATACGTTTTGGCGCGAAAACCGTTGGTGCGCGGTGGTTTTTGTGTTGCTGCGGGTAGCGTTTAAGATGCCAAAAACATGCTGCCCAGATTGACTCAGTCAATTTCTCCCACCCCGCCGCCCCACCCCTGCCCCTCCCCGAAACTCGGGGA